>OFFT01000864.1_pt1 | contig 20081 bp, 16 predicted proteins | sample 1521581 | NCBI WGS metagenome assembly OFFT01 (sample SAMEA3504084, study PRJEB24116) | mouse gut metagenome | biome: mouse gut; feature: mouse-associated habitat; material: faeces | place: Denmark | collected 2011
TGCGGTAAAATCTTTGGCTGTTACAAATCTTTCCCAACCCTTGGAATATCCTCTGCACGAATTTGAGAACGGGAACGTTCATGTCAGACTGCAAATCAACGGCGTGGAAAATACCGTTTCAGAAATCTATATTCAATAATCAGCAGAGCTGTCCTTGTCAAGAGAAGTATCTTTGACCGTCGGATGACGGTGATAAAAGAGGCTGCAGCGGCCCCAAAGTTCCGGCCTGCTGCAGCCTATGTATTTCCGGCAGGAGTGTCACTGCTGTTCGTTATGCTGTATGGCGGTCCACTCAATCACAGGCTTGTTCTTCTGGGTGGCCGAGGCAGTCTGTTTCTTTTTATTCTGCATTTTTACAACATTTAGAATGAGAAAGACGGCTCCTACGGCGATACCGATTCCGGCGCAGGCCAGGGCGATGATCAGTTTTTCCTCCACATCGGCAAAGAAATAGCAGGCTGCACCTGCGATAATACCCACAAGGGCGGAAACGATGGGATTGGTGAACAGTTCGTCCTTGATTCCGCTGACAGCCCAGGACTGGGGCTTGTGGCAGTGGGGGCATTCATCCTTGAAAGCTTTGGAATAGATTTGCTTTTCCGTGGCATTGGTATAGGCTTCCTTTGCCGCTCTTACCAGGTTTTGGTGGGCATGTTCATCCAATATCTTTTGCTTTTTCGCCTCCAGCTGCTTGTAATTGCTGTTGATCTCCGCCTCCATGCCGAGGATAGTGGCTGTCAGGGCTCCGCTGTCCTTCATGCACTGTTCGCAGCGGAACGAGTACGGCACGTCAATGGTTTCTGTTTTCCGATGTCTGTAATAAGTACCCAATGTGGATCCCCTCCTGAATGTATGATAAATAGTATATGGTTTGATTATATTCCTCCCGTTTTCGAAAGTCAACGGTTGTAACCATTTCCCCAATCTGTTATGATAAAAGCAAATATGGTACGGCCGGAAGGAGGAAATCAAAATGTCAGAAATGCGGATCCTGGAAAACGAGAGGCTTTGCGTCCGCGTCAGCGATCACGGCGCGGAGCTGTGCAGTATTTACGATAAGAAGGAAGAACGGGAGGTGATCTGGACGGCAGATCCCGCCTATTGGAACCGCCATGCGCCCGTGCTCTTTCCTTTTGTGGGGAAGGTAAACGGAGGCTTTTACACTTACAGGGGACAGAAATACCCCATGGGACAGCACGGCTTTGCCAGAGACCGGGAATTTCTGTGCGCAGAGACCGGGAAAGATATGGCCGTTCACCGTCTGGTTTCCGATGAGGAGAGCCGAAAGGTCTATCCTTTTGATTTTGAGCTGGAGATTGTGCATAAATTGAAGGGAAACTGTGTAACAGTAGAGTGGAGGGTAAAAAATACCGGGGAAGGACGGATGTATTTTTCCATCGGCGGCCATCCAGGTTTCTGTGTGGACCGGCAGATAGGAGCCCGGCTGGTATTTGAGGGGCAGGAGAGCCTTACAAGGATCGCCATTGATCCGGCTACGGCGGGCGCGGATGCGGATCACCCGGAGATGCTGAGGCTGGAGGAAGGAAGATATCAGGTCGGGGAGCACACCTTTGACCGCGATGCCCTGATTTTCGACGGCGGGCAGGTGAAACAGGTAAGCCTGGAGAATCCGGACGGCAGGCGGATCGTGACCATGCGCTGTCCGGACGCCCGTTCCGTGGGAATCTGGTCGCCGTCCGGGATGCAGGCCCCCTTTATCTGTCTGGAGCCGTGGATTGGAAGATGCGACAACAGCGGCTTTTCCGGGGAATTAAAGGATAAGTTTGATATTCAGGTTCTGGAAGAAGGACGGATTTTTGAGACGGCCCTGGATTTGGCAATCGGAGAATAGGAAGGCAGAGGTAAGGAGCATGAGAGCTGCGAGAGAATTGTTGAAGGATCTGGATTACCAGGTCTTGAGCGGAAATGTCAGCCGGGATGTGAATGAGCTGGTTTACAATACGAAGAACGTAACCAAGGATTGTATGTTTGTCTGCATCCGGGGAGCTTCTTTTGACAGCCACCAGGCGGCCGGGGAAGCGGCCGAAAACGGGGCGGCAGTCATTGTGGCAGAGGGGCCGGTAGAGGTTCCGGACGGGATCACAGTGGTGAAAGTTGCAGATACCAGATATGCCCTGGCGAAAATTTCCGCCGCTTATTTTGGATACCCGGCGGAAAAACTCCGGATTATAGGAATTACCGGGACAAAGGGAAAAACTACGGCTACCTACATGATACGCTCCATTCTGGAGCATGCGGGCATTTCTACGGGACTTATCGGAACCATCGAGACTATTATCGGAGAACGGAGCATCCCGGCCTGCAATACCACGCCGGAATCCTACACCATCCAGGAGGACTTCGCCCGTATGCTGGAGGCAGGCTGCAAGGCAGTGGTAATGGAAGTATCCTCTCAGGGACTGAAGCTGCACCGGACGGCAGGAATTCCTTTTGAACTGGGGATCTTTACAAATCTGGCCCAGGATCACATCGGCCCCAATGAGCATGACAGCTTTGCGGACTACCTGGAGTGCAAGAGCCGTCTTTTCAGGCAGTGCCGGGTGGGAATTGCCAATGCGGACGACGAACACTGGAGAGAAGTGTTCCAAGGGCATACCTGCGGGATTGAGACTTATGGATTTTCCGGGGAAGCGGATCTGCAGGCTTCGGATATGGAGCTTTTGAGCGGTCCCGGGTATCTGGGAGTGGCCTGTCATGTGTCGGGTCTGACGGATATGGATGCGGAAATTGATATGCCCGGCAAATTCACCGTCTACAACGCCTTGGCTGCCATAGCGGCCTGCCGCCATTTCGGAGTTTCCCAGGAAGATATGAAGGAGGCTTTAAAGAAAGCTAAGAGCAAGGGGCGGATTGAGAAGGTCCATGTGTCGGATGAATTTACGCTGCTCATAGACTATGCGCACAATGCCATGAGCTTAGAGAGCCTTCTTGCCACATTGAAGGAATACCAGCCCGCGCGGCTGGTCTGCCTGTTTGGATGCGGCGGAAACCGCTCCAGGCTGCGCCGCTTTGAGATGGGAGAAGTCTCCGGGCGTCTGGCAGATTTGACGGTTATCACGTCGGATAATCCCAGGTTCGAGGATCCCCAGGCGATCATAGACGACATACGGACGGGAATGGAGAAGACTCAGGGGAACTATGTGGAGATTCCGGACCGGAAGGAGGCTATCCGCTATGTGATTGCCCATGGACAGCCGGGAGATGTGATTGTGCTGGCAGGAAAGGGCCACGAGGATTACCAGGAGATTAGGGGCGTCAAATATTCCATGGATGAGCGGGTGTTGATCCGGGAGGTGCTGGAAGAGCTGGGGAGAAGCTAGATGCCGGAGTATGCAGATATCATCGTAGATATTTCCCTGGAGAAGCTGGACAAAACGTTTCAGTACCGGATCCCCCGGTCTTTGCAGGAGACCCTTCAAGAAGGGATGCAGGTGATTGTACCCTTCGGCGGAGGGAACAGGACCCTGACGGGCTACGTGACCCAGGTGACGGATCGGTGCGGATTTGATCCGGCCCGTATCCGGGAGATTATAGGGATTGCCGAGAAAGGCGTCTGTCTGGAAGGACAGATGATCTCCCTGGCTGCCTGGATCCGGCGCTTCTATGGCTCCACTATGAACCAGGCGCTGAAAACCGTGCTTCCCGTGCGGCGCAAAATTCAGGAGAAGACCAGGCGGAGACTGGTGCGCACAGTTTCGGAAGAAGAGGCAGAGGAGTTTCTGGCCTTGTTTGAACGGAAACACCAGACGGCGCGGTTCCGCCTGCTGGAAGCGCTTCTTAAGCAGGAGGAACTGGATTACCGCCTGGTATCGGAGCAGCTTCATCTTACGGCCCAGACCGTGAAAAAGCTGGAGGAAATGGGAATTCTCCGGGTGGAGACGGATACAGTCTGGCGCAATCCTGTGAAAAAGGCAGGGGCAGGGGAGCGCCCGGCGGTTCTGAACCCGGAGCAGCAGGCAGCGGTGCGCGGCATTCTTTCCAGGGCCGGGCAGGGAGATCGGAAGCCCTCTTTGATTTACGGGGTGACGGGAAGCGGGAAGACGGAAGTGTATATGGAGCTGATTGCCTCTGTGCTTGGGCAGGGAAAGGAAGCCATTGTACTGATTCCGGAAATTGCCCTTACCTTCCAGACATCCCTTCGCTTTTACCGAAGATTCGGAGAACAGGTGACGATTGTGAACTCCCGCCTGTCAGAGGGGGAGCGCTACGATCAGATGGAGCGGGCCAGAAAGGGACAGGTGCGGATTGTCATAGGACCCCGCTCCGCTTTGTTTACACCTTTTCAAAATCTGGGAATCATTATTATAGACGAGGAGCATGAGGGCAGCTATAAAAGCGAAACGCTGCCGAAATATCATGCCAGGGAAACGGCTATTGCACGCGCGAAGCTTTGCTCCGCTTCTGTGGTACTCGGATCGGCCACGCCGTCTGTAGAGAGTTACTATAAAGCGCTTTCGGGCGATTACAGATTGCTTGAAATGAAAATGCGGGCCGCAAGGCAGCCGCTGCCTGTCTGTCATGTGGTTGATTTGCGCGAAGAATTAAAAAGCGGGAACCGTTCGGTTTTAAGCGTAAAACTGCAGAACCTGATCGAAATGCGCCTGGCCAAAAAGCAGCAGGTTCTGTTGTTTTTAAACCGCAGGGGGATGTCCGGGTTTGTATCCTGCCGCGCCTGCGGGCACGTCATAAAATGCCCGCACTGCGACGTGTCGTTAAGCCTGCATAAGGCTGCCAAAAGAGCGGGGGAGCCGGCTTTGCCCGGAAAGCTTGTGTGCCATTACTGCGGATACTCTAAGGCGGCTCCCCCAAAATGCCCCGAGTGCGGTTCGGTTTATATCAGCGGCTTTAAAGCAGGGACGCAGCGGATAGAAGAAATTGTGAAAAAGCGGTTTCCGTCTGCGAGGGCGCTGCGCATGGATTTGGATACGACCAGAGGCAAGGACGGCTATGAAAAGATCCTGTCCGCGTTTGCCAACCAGGAAGCGGATATTTTAATCGGGACGCAGATGATTGTAAAAGGGCATGATTTTCCAAACGTTACGCTAGTGGGTATCCTTGCGGCTGATTTATCTTTGTATGCGTCGGATTACCGGGCGGCGGAACGGACGTTTCAGCTTTTGACGCAGGCGGCGGGCCGCGCAGGGCGGGGATGCGAGCCCGGCGAGGTGGTAATCCAGACATACAACCCGTCGCATTACAGTATCCGGGCGGCTAAGATGCAGGATTATGAGGCTTTTTATAAAGAAGAAATTTCCATGCGCACGCTGCTGAAATATCCGCCGGCGGCGCATATGGCTCTGCTGGCCATTTCGTCTGCCAGCCAGGATGCGGCGGCGGACGCCGCAGGGCGCGTATCGGGCTGGCTGCACCGGATAAGGGCGCCCGGGCTTAGGATTATCGGCCCGGCAGACGCTACCGTGGCCAAAGTGAATGATTTGTACCGCAAGGTGATTTATCTGAAACATGAAGCGTATGACGTTTTGGTAGCGATCAAAGATAAAGTGGAACAGTTCGCCGTTTCTGCAGAAAAACAGCAGATAAGCATTGCATTTGATTTTAATCCGATGAATGGGATGTAAGGGGGTTTGGAATGATAAACGAATATATTGGGCACTATGGATGGTGGCTAATCTTTTACGGCGCGTTTGCGCTTGGAGCGTCTGTATGCCTGATTTTGGCCATTTATGCCAACGTTACATACCGCAGGTATTTTTGCCGGGACAACGCGGCCGGAATTACCGGCGAACAGGCGGCGGCGCGCATTCTGGAGAAAATGGGCAACCGGGGAATACCGGTATGCCATAAACCCGGCAACAAGACGGACGCCTATAATGAAGCCGAAAAGAAAATACAGTTGTCGGACGCTGTGTTTGCTTACCGTTCGGTTGGCGCGGCCGGCGTGGCGGCGCATTCCTGCGCGCATCTGGTTCCCCGCCAAAAAGGCAGGGGCATGTATAAATTTCAGCGGACGGCCGTTCCGCTGGCAGAGTTTTTTCCGATATTGGCATGGCCGCTGATTGTTATCGGCTATTTGTTTGGCAAAAACTGGATACTGGTTAATTTTGGAATTTTGTGTTTTTTATTTGCATTGCTGCTGAGGCTGATTACGCTGCCGTTTGAATATTCGACGGCTTTGCGCGCGCAGTCCCTGCTGGCGGATGCGGGCATTGCGGCGGAAGACGAGCTTTTGGGCATAAAAAAGCTTCTGCGCGCATCTGCGCTTGGCTATTTGGCAAAAGCGCTGGGAATATAAATAAAGAAAGTACAGTGCGCAAAAAGCGGCACGGTGAGGAGGAATTATGGCGCTTCGGACGATAAGGATGTTAGGAGACCCGGCACTTGGCAAACCATGCAGGGAAGTTAAGGAGGTTACCCCCAAAATTTCCACGCTGATATCGGATATGCTGGAAACAATGTATGAAGCAAACGGGGTGGGGCTTGCGGCTCCGCAGGTTGGAATTTTAAAGCGGGTTGTGACGATTGATATCGGCGACGGGCCGCTTGTGATGATTAACCCGCGCATACTTGCCTCGGACGGGACGCAGACCGCAGGGGAAGGGTGCTTAAGCCTTCCCGGCAAAGCGGGGCAGGTGACAAGGCCAAACCATGTGGTTGCACGGGCATATGATGAAGATATGAAGGAGTTTGAGGTGGATGCTACGGAACTTTTGGCGCGGGCAATCTGCCATGAAATCGATCATCTTGACGGCCATGTGTATACGGAATTTGTAGAAGGGGATATTTATGATGTGACCGATGAGGAGGAAGAATAACTATGCGTGTGGTTTTTATGGGGACGCCGGATTTTGCGGTCGCAACGCTTGAGGAAATACTGTCTGCGGGACATGAGGCGGCGCTTGTCGTAACGCAGCCGGATAAGCCTAAGGGCAGGGGAAATGTCCTTACGCCTCCCCCGGTTAAGGAATGCGCGCTGTCGCACGGCCTTACGGTATACCAGCCGAAACGCGTTCGGGATGCGGAATGTATCGGCCATATAAAGGAATATGCGCCGGATATTATCATTGTGGCGGCGTTTGGCCAGATTCTGCCAAAAGAACTTTTACAGATTCCCAGGTTTGGCTGCGTAAACGTACATGCTTCGCTGCTGCCCAAATACAGGGGCGCCGCGCCCATCCAGTGGGCCGTAATCAACGGGGACGCCGTATCCGGGGTGACGACGATGCGTATGGACGAAGGCCTGGATACCGGGGATATGATCGAGCGGGAAGAGGTGCGGCTTTCGGAGGATGAGACGGGAGGAAGCCTGTTTTTGCGCCTGGCGCAGGCCGGGGCGAAGCTCTGCGTGCATACGATGCGCCTGATAGAGGAAGGTTCGGCTGTTTATACACCGCAGGATGCATCAAAAGCGACGCATGTGGGCATGATCCGAAAAGAGATGGGACAGATTGACTGGCAGCAGCCCGCCCGGGCCATAGAACGTTTGGTGCGGGGATTAAATCCCTGGCCGAGCGCTTTTACGCATATCAACGGAAAAACGCTGAAAATATGGCGTGCAAAAGCGGAACCGGGAGGCAGTCCAAAAGACGCGGGCAAAATAACCGAAGTTACCGGAAAGGAACTGCGGGTGCAGACGGCAGACGGGATACTTTCTTTGCTGGAAGTACAGTTAGAAGGCAAAAAAAGGATGGATACGGAAGCGTTTTTGCGGGGCTATAAGGCTGCGGCCGGCATGCGGCTGTCATAGATAAGGAGGAACTGATATGGGATACGGTTATTATGGATGGTGGGATCCGACTTATGTTCTGGTCATTATCGGGGCGCTTGTTTCTTTGTTTGCGTCTGCCCGGGTCAAGGGGACGTTCCGCAAATATTCCCGCTGCCGCAGTATGAGCAACATGACGGGCGCGCAGGCGGCGGAGCGGATCCTGCATATGGCGGGAATTTATGATGTGATAATCCGGCATGTGCCGGGCAGTTTGACGGATCACTACGATCCGCGGAACAAAACGCTGAATTTGTCCGACACGGTTTACGGCTCCGCTTCGGTATCTGCGGTTGGCGTAGCCGCGCACGAATGCGGCCATGCGATCCAGCATCAGAAGAATTATGCGCCGCTTTCGATCCGAAGCGCGATTGTCCCGGCCGCTAATTTTGGATCGGCCGTTGCTTGGCCTTTGATTCTGGCCGGGATGTTTTTTACAAGCAGTACCGGGGCGCTGCTGATTCAAATCGGGATTATATGTTTTTCATTTGCCGTTTTATTCCAGCTGGTAACGCTTCCGGTGGAATTTAACGCTTCCGGGCGGGCGCTTAATATTCTGGAAACTTCGGGGATTTTAAATTCCGGGGAGTTAAAACAGACCAGAAAAGTGCTTGGCGCGGCGGCGCTTACGTATGTTGCCGGCGCGGCGGCGGCTATTTTGCAGCTTCTTCGCCTGGTTCTTTTGTTTGGGGGAAGAAATGACAACTGACGGGATAAACCTGCGGCATCTGGCGTTTGAGGTTTTGCTTGCCGTGGAAAAAGAAGAGGAATACAGCCATATTGCGCTGTCTGGCGTGTTGGGCAAGCATCAGTACCTGGCCAAGAGCGAACGCGCGTTTTTGACCAGGCTTTGCGAAGGGACGTTAGAACGGCAGCTGGAACTGGATGAAATAATCGGCAGGTTTTCATCGGTCAAGATAAACAAACTAAAGCCCGCTATCCGCTGTATTCTGCGCATGGGCGTATACCAGATAAAATATATGGATACGGTGCCGGATTCCGCCGCCTGCAACGAGGCCGTAAAGCTGGCGGCCAAAAAAGGCTTTGGGAATTTAAAAGGCTTTGTAAACGGCGTGCTGCGAAGCGTCTGCCGAAACCCGGACGTATTAGGCCGGCCCGGTGAAGACGGGGATTCGCTGGAAGCGTGGGCGGTACGCTGTTCGGTTCCGGTATGGATACTCCGCCAGTGGAGCGCGGATTACGGCAGTCAGAAAGCAAAGTCGGTTGCCGGGGCTTTTTTGCGGGAAGCAAGGACTGCAATCCGGACAAACCGGATGCGCGCGTCTGCCGGGGAACTAAAACAGGAACTGGAACAAGACGGGATGACGGCGGAGCCGGTTTGCCTGCCGGAATTTCCGGATTTTGATTACGCTATGTATCTGTCTGGTTATGATTACCTGTCCGCTGTCCCGGCATTTTTGGAAGGAAAATTTACGGTGCAGGACGTAAGTTCCATGCTGGCGGCCCATATTGCGGCCCCAAAGCCCGGGGATTATGTGATAGACGTCTGTGCCGCTCCCGGTTCGAAAAGCCTGCATGCGGCGGAACTGATGCAGGGGAAAGGGCTTGTGGAAGCAAGGGATCTGACCGGGTATAAGGTGCGTTTAATCGAGGAAAATATCAGCCGGTGCGGCCTTGACAATGTCCGCGCCGTACAAAAGGACGCGCGCATTGCGGACGGCGCGGATGCAAAAAAGGCGGACGTTGTGTTTGCAGACCTGCCTTGTTCCGGCCTTGGCGTGCTGAGAAAAAAGCCGGAGATCCGCTACCGTATGACGCCGGAAAAAGAACGTGCGCTGTCGCTTTTGCAGCGGGAGATATTAACGGCCGCCTGCCTGTGCGTCAAGCCGGGGGGCGTGCTGCTTTATTCCACCTGTACGATAAACCGCATGGAAAATGAAGAAAATACAAAGTGGTTTTTACAGCAAAACCCTTCGTTCCAGTGTGTGTTTGAACGGCAGTTTTTTCCGGACGAAGGCGATATGGACGGGTTTTATATTGCAAAGCTTATCCGTACATAAAAGCTGTGCGGCCGCATGCCAGAGGAGAGAATCATGGAAATGCACAAACCGGAACTAAAATCAATGAACTTAAAAGAACTGACGGCTTTCGTAACGGAATACGGGCAGAAGCCGTTTCGGGCAAAACAGCTTTTTCTGTGGATGCATAAGAAGCTTGCGGCGTCCGTAGACGAAATGACGGACATTTCCGCCGCATTTCGGGAAACCATAAAAAATGAATGCGTGTATACCGCGTTAAAACAGGAGAATGTGCAGCTTTCAAAGGCCGACGGCACCAGGAAATATTTATTCCGTTTGGATGACGGCAACCTGATTGAAAGCGTGTTTATGCGCTATAAGACGGGAAATTCCGTCTGTATTTCTTCCCAGGCGGGGTGCCGTATGGGATGTAAGTTCTGCGCTTCCGCTATAAACGGTTTGGAGCGGAACCTTTTGCCGTCAGAACTGCTCGAACAGGTATACCGGATTTCGCAGGATGTAAACGAGCGCATTTCCCATGTGGTTGTAATGGGGACAGGAGAGCCTTTGGACAATTACGATAACCTTCTGCGCTTTATCGAGCTTTTGTGCGGCGAGGACGGGCTTCATATCAGCCAGAGGAATGTAACGGTATCTACCTGCGGGATCGTGCCAAGGATATTAGACCTGGCAAATGAAAACCTGTCGGTTACCCTGGCGCTGTCGCTGCATGCGGCGGATCAAAAAAAGCGGGAGGAACTGATGCCTATAGCCTTTAGGTACGGGCTTTTTGATATCTTGACGGCCTGTCAGTATTATTTTGAAAAAACCGGACGGCGGATTACGTTTGAATATGCCCTGTTTGCAGGTATAAACGATTCTATGGAAGACGCCGCCGGTTTGGCGCGCCTGCTTTCGGGAAAAAACTGCCATGTAAACCTGATTCCGGTTAATCCGGTAAAGGAACGGGGATTCGCGCGCCCGGATCGGGAGACGGTACAGGCGTTTTACGGCTGTCTCCAAAAAAGCGGGATAAACGTGACAATCCGGCGAGAAATGGGTTCCGATATCGACGCCGCCTGCGGGCAGCTTAGAAAGCGGTATATGGAATAAAAAGACGGCATTTTTTGTTGACAAAGCTGGTAATTTATGCTAGTGTATGCGTTGTGGGTCAGCCACAAGTATAATTTTAGGAGGAAGCGTTATGCGGCAGGGTACTGTAAAATGGTTTAACGCCACAAAGGGTTATGGATTTCTTTCAGATGCGGATGGTAAGGATGTTTTCGTCCATTATTCGGCTTTGCAAATGGACGGATTCAAAGAATTAAAGGATGGGGAAGCAGTTGAGTTTGAAGTGGTTGAGGGTGAAAAAGGGCCACAGGCTGCAAATGTAGTCCGTTTATCTTAAATCGGATTCCTTATTACATAAAGAAGTAGCATATTGGAAAGCATAACCATAAGAGGGTGTTTCATACACCCTCTTTTATATGTACAGGGAAACAAAGCTGTGCGCATACCGCAAAACGGGCATATGGAGGGATTGGAATTGAAACCGGAATTATTAGAGAAATACGAAATACTTCAGGAAAAAGAACTGACGGATTTTCATGCGTCAGGATGTCTTCTGCGTCATAAAAAAAGCGGCGCAAGAATTGCCGTCGTGTCGAATGACGATGAAAATAAGGTGTTTTATATTGGGTTCCGCACACCGCCGGAGGACAGTACCGGAGTGGCTCATATCGTAGAACATACGGTACTTTGCGGCTCTTTGAAATTCCCGGCGAAGGATCCTTTTGTAGAACTGGTAAAAGGCTCGCTGAATACCTTTTTAAATGCCATGACTTACCCGGATAAAACCGTATATCCGGTGGCAAGCTGCAATGATATGGATTTTAAAAATCTGATGGACGTTTATATGGATGCCGTACTGCATCCGAATATATACAAAAGGGAAGAGATTTTCAAACAGGAAGGATGGCATTACGAACTGGAGGATGAAACGGCGCCGCTGACTTTAAACGGCGTGGTTTACAATGAAATGAAAGGCGCCTTTTCCTCCCCGGAAGGCGTGCTTGACCGGGAAATTATCAATTCGCTGTTTCCGGATACGGCTTACGGGAATGAATCCGGCGGGGATCCGGAGCACATACCGCAGCTGGATTATAAAGCATACCTGGATTTCCACAGGAAGTATTATCATCCCTGTAATTCCTATATTTATCTGTATGGAAATATGGATGTGGAGGAGCGGTTAGAATGGCTTGACCGGGAATACCTGTCCGAATACGAAGAAATAGAAGTGGATTCTGCGATTCGCCTGCAAAAACCGCTTGGGGACGTGCGGCGGATCTGCAAAAAATACCCGGTGGCAAGCAATGAGCCGTTAGGGCAGAATACGTATCTTTCTTATAATATGGCGATTGGGACGTCATTGGATAAAAAGCTTTACCAGGCGTTTGAAATTCTGGATTACGCGCTTTTGAACGCGCCGGGCGCGCCGCTGAAAAAAGCGCTTTTGGACGCCGGGATTGGCAAGGATATTATGGGGTCTTACGACAACGGCATATATCAGCCTGTGTTTTCAATTGTGGCCAAAAATGCCGACGGCGCCGATGAAGAGCGTTTTATAGAACAGATCCGAAACGTATTAGAGGCGCAGGCCAATGGGGGCTTAAACAAAAAAGCGCTGCTTGCCGGAATCAACAGCGCAGAGTTTAAATACCGCGAATCTGATTTCGGCTCCTATCCCAAGGGGCTGATCTATGGCCTTCAGATGTTGGAAAGCTGGCTCTATGACGATACGCAGCCGTTTTTGCATCTGGAAACTTTAGAGGTGTTCCGGTTTTTGCGTAAGCAGGTGCAGACGGATTATTTTGAAAACCTGATCCGGGACTATATGCTTGGCAGCCGGCACGTGTCCGTTGTAAAAATTGAACCGGAACGCGGATTAAACGCAAAGCATGAAAAAGCGCTTGAGGAACAGCTTTCCGCTTACAAAGACAGCTTAAGCGCAGAGGAAATCCGGTCGCTTTCAGAAGCGACGCGGCAGTTAAAGCAATACCAGCAGGAGCCGTCGTCCAAAGAGGATTTGGAGAAAATCCCCATGTTAAAGCGGTCTGATTTGAAAAAAGAAGCGACGCCCCTTCCATTGTCCGTACAAGACGCCTGCGGCACAAAAATTTTGTTTTCCGAGTTGTTTTCCAACGGGATTTTATACTTAAACCTGCTGTTTGATATCCGCTCGGTAGCCAAAGAGGATCTGCCGTTCCTTGGGATTTTAAAAGCTGTTTTAGGGTATGTGGATACAAAACAGTACGATTACGCGGATCTGGCAAATGAAATTAACCTCGAAACCGGCGGCATGGCGTCTCTGATTTCCGTTTATGCGAACGTAGCCGATACGCAGGCATACGAAGCCAAATACGAGGTGCGTACCAAAATATTATACGATAAGCTTCCGCAGGCAATGGGGCTTATAGAAGAAATCCTGCTGCGATCAAATTTAGAGGATGAAAAACGGTTAAAAGAAATCCTTTCCGAAGTCAAATCCAGGATGCAGATGAGCTTGTCCGCGGAAGGCAATTCGGTATCCGCTGTCCGCGCTATGTCGTATTTTTCGGAGACGGCGCGCTTAAGCGATTTGACAATGGGGATTGATTTTTACCGCGTGGTTGCGGATTATGAAGAGCATTTTGAAGAAAAGAAAGAAATTCTTTCCAAAAAATTAAAAGAGCTTGCAGCCCGGATATTTACCCGCGAAGGTCTTTTGGCCAGCGTTACCTGCGACAAAGAGGGGTTTGCGGCTGTTCCTGCGGCGCTTATGGCCTTCAAAGAAAAGCTTCCTTCGGTCCCGGATAAGCTTCCTGCCGTAAAAATTTTATGCGAACGCAAAAACGAAGGCTTTTGGGACGCTTCTAAGGTACAGTACGTCTCCCGCGCGGGGAATTTCAGGCAGGCGGGGTTTGCTTTTACCGGGGCGCTTCGGATTTTAAGGGGGATATTAAGCTATGATTATTTGTGGCAGAACGTCCGTGTGGAAGGCGGCGCTTATGGCTGCGGCGGGAATTTCCTGCGCAACGGGAACGCGTTCTTTTCATCATACCGGGATCCCAATCTTGAGAAAACAAATGCGGTATATGAAGGTATTCCGGAATTTATCCGCGGGTTTGACGCCGGGGAACGGGATATGACAAAATATATTATCGGCGCCGTCAGCGAAATGGATACCCCGCTTACTCCCGCGGCAAAAGGGCTGCGCGCCGTAACGGCGTATTTGTGCGGCGTTAGTTACGCGCAAATCCAGAAAGAACGGGATGAAGTGATCGGCGCGGACGCCGATGATATCCGCAGACTGGCGGATTTGACAGAAGCGGTGCTTAGCCAGCAGAATCTTTGCGTTATTGGAAACGAAGAAAAGATGAAGGAGCAGCAGGGACTGTTTTTCAAAACGGAACAGCTTTATTAACCGGCAGCGCAGTGCGGCGCGGCACAGATAAGAAGGGAAAATCTATGGAACAGAATATAAAATCAGGCTTCGTAACAATTATCGGCAGGCCGAAAGTCGGAAAATCTACACTGATGAACCAGCTGATTGGCCAAAAAATAGCGATTACCTCCAACAAACCGCAGACGACAAGAAACCGTATCCGTACGGTTTATACGGACGCTGCGCGGGGGCAGATTATATTCGTGGATACGCCCGGCATCCACCAGGCCAAAAACAAGCTGGGCGAATATATGGTAAATGCTGCGGAAGAAACGTTGAAGGATGTGGACGTAATCCTGTGGCTGGTGGAACCCGGCGGTTATATCGGCGCGGGCGACAGGCATATTATAAAGCAGCTTGAAAAGGCAAAGCTTCCGGTTATCCTGGTTATCAACAAAGTGGATATGGTGGCGAAAGAGCAGATTCTTTTGTGTATCGACACATACCGCAAGGTATTTGAATTTGACGAAATCATTCCGGCGGCGGCAAAAACGGGCTATAACCTTTCCGATATTGTAGACAGTATTTTTAAATACCTCCCGTACGGGCCGATGTTTTATGATGAAGATACGGTCACGGATCAGCCGGAGCGGCAGATTGTGGCGGAAATTGTGCGTGAAAAAGCCCTGCACGCGCTGGACGAAGAAGTCCCGCATGGGATTGCGGTGACCATCGAGCGGATGAAAAAGCGGAAAAGCCGTTCCAAAGAAAAAATCATAGACATTGAAGCTACGATTATCTGTGAAAAAGATTCCCACAAAGGCATTATCATCGGGAAAGGCGGCGATATGCTTAAGAAAATCGGCAGTAACGCCCGGTTTGAAATTGAGCGCCTGCTTGGCTCTAAAGCCAACTTAAAGCTTTGGGTAAAGGTGAAAAAGGACTGGCGGGATTCGGATTCTATGATTAAAAATTTCGGCTACCGTAAGGAAGAAGGATAAGAAAGCTGCCAATTTTTATCTGGTATGAATCCGTAAAAGAAGGATACCCTAAGTGTGTAGAAGGTTTCGGATAAACATACTTAGGAGATGACGGCGGATGGCAGTAGATGCATGGAAGAATTTTGAGATGAGCGGGAAGGTTTCGGATTATCTGGCTTACCGGCAGGATGCGAAGGCAAAAAGCACACAAAACGGCGGCGGGGCGTACCGGATGGACGAAACTGCAGGCTTTGGAAGAGGGATGGGAAGCTATGGGACAGAACGTAGTTCTATTAGGGATGGTGCTGCATGTGATGCCGATTGGGGATTACGATAAGAGAATTACCCTTTTGACAAAAGAAAGAGGGAAGATTACAGCCTTTGCGAGAGGGGCCAGACGCCCCACCAGCCAGCTTTTGGCTGCAACCAGCCCTTTTTCCTTTGGCGAATTTGAGCTGTTTGAAGGACACAGTACATATAATCTGGCCAGGGCTTCCATTTCAAATTATTTCAGGGAACTGTCCGAAGATCCGGAAAAAGCATGTTACGGTTTTTATTTTCTGGAAATTGCGGATTACTGTTCCCGGGAAAATAATGACGGCAGCGAGTTATTAAAGCTTTTGTACCAGACGCTTCGGGCGTTAGGACGCCATGCTTTGGAGAACCGCCTGGTGCGCAGGATTTTTGAACTGCGCGTTTTGCTTGTGGAAGGGGAATACCCAAACCTGTATTTTTGCCAGAACTGCGGCAAAAAAGAACGCCTTTCTTATTTTTCGGTACAAAAAGAAGGTATGCTCTGCGCATTGTGCAAAGAAGGCGCAGACGGCATCCCGGTAGAAGAATCGGCTTTGTATACCATGCAGTATATTCTTTCGGCAAAACTAAACGCCCTCTATACGTTTGCCGTTTCACAGGAGGTGCTTTTGACTCTGGAGCAGATATTAGACCGTTTTTTTACCATGCGTATTTCTCATGCGTTTCAGTCCCTGGATATATTGAAATCAATCACAGGTTGAAATATTTAAAAGAACATAGTATAATATCCTGGATTGCGTGAATATATCAAAAAATATGGGAGGCAGGAGAAGATGAAAAGGATAATATGCACAGCCTTATTTGTGGCCCTCTGCATGGGACTGTTGACCGGATGTTCCAAAAAAACAGACGTGGATACCAGTACCGTTTTCATTGAGAAAAAAGGAAACATAGTAAGTGTGGACGTAGAAAGCCTGGACAAGGAATATTATGACGAAGAAGAATTGGAAGGCTATATTACGCAGCATGTTTTAGATTATGCAGATGAAAGCGGCGGGGACGTGGAGAAGGTATCGTTTGCCGTGGAGGAAGGGACGGCCAAGCTGCAGATGAAGTACGGTTCGTATGAGGATTATTCCGGATTCAACGGGATTGAATTTTACAGCGGTACCGTATTGACGGCGCAGGCGCAGGGATATGATTTTGAAACCGGGTTTTACAGCGTGCCGGATGATTTGGAAGAGGCGAAAAAGAGCGCTTCAAAAGAAGACGTCCTTGCGGACGACGATAGCAAAGTAGCTGTAATTAAGGCGAATGTAAACGTAAGGGTGCCTGGAAAAGTGCTGTTTGTATCCGGAGAAGATACGGAAGTTTTGGATAAAAATACGGTTTCCATTACGGGCAGCGAGACGGCGGAAGAAGCGTCTCTTACATATATCGTATATAAATAGCAGAAGGGAAGGAAAACAGTATGGAGAAGTCAATGGACAAAATTGTAGCCCTGGCAAAAGCGAGAGGATTTATTTACCCGGGTTCCGAGATTTACGGCGGCCTGGCGAATACATGGGATTACGGGAACCTGGGCGTGGAGCTTAAGAACAACGTGAAACGGGCGTGGTGGCAGAAGTTTATCCAGGAGAACCCCTATAACGTCGGCGTGGACTGCGCGATTTTGATGAACCCGCAGACCTGGGTGGCTTCGGGGCATCTGGGCGGGTTTTCCGATCCGTTAATGGACTGTAAGGAGTGCCACGAGCGCTTCCGCGCGGATAACCTGATTGAGGATTATGCCAAAGAAAACGGCATTGCGCTGGAGGGCTCGGTGGACGGCTGGGCGCAGGAGGATATGGTCTCTTTTATCGAGGAGCACAATATTCCCTGTCCGACCTGCGGCAAGCACAATTTTACCGATATCCGCCAGTTTAACCTGATGTTTAAGACATTCCAGGGCGTGACGGAGGATGCGAAAAATACCGTATATCTGCGCCCGGAAACGGCGCAGGGGATCTTTGTGAATTTTAAAAACGTACAGAGGACTTCACGCAAAAAGATCCCGTTCGGCATCGGCCAGATCGGCAAATCGTTCCGAAACGAAATTACGCCGGGGAATTTTACGTTCCGTACCAGGGAGTTTGAGCAGATGGAACTGGAATTTTTCTGCGAGCCGGGGAAGGACATGGAGTGGTTTTCCTACTGGAGGGGCTTCTGCCGCGACTGGCTGCTTGGCCTTGGCATGAAGGAAGAAGAAATGCGCCTGCGGGATCACGCGCAGGAAGAGCTGAGTTTTTACTCCAAAGGCACGACGGACATTGAATTTTTATTCCCGTTCGGCTGGGGCGAGCTGTGGGGCATTGCGGACAGGACGGATTACGATCTGACGCAGCACCAGAACACGTCCGGACAGGATTTGTCTTATTTCGACGACGAGAAGAAGGAAAAATACATTCCGTATGTCATAGAACCGTCTCTGGGCGCAGACCGCGTTGTGCTTGCGTTTTTGTGCGCGGCGTATGACGAGGAGAATATCGGCACAGAGGAAGCGCCGGACATGAGGACCGTGCTGCACTTCCATCCGGCGCTCGCTCCGGTAAAGGTAGGCGTGCTGCCGCTGTCAAAAAAACTGGCCGAAGGCGCCGGGAACGTATTTGCCAAACTTTCCAAAAAGTACAACTGCGAATACGACGACAGGGGCAATATCGGCAAGCGGTACCGCAGGCAGGACGAAATCGGGACGCCGTTTTGCGTTACATATGATTTTGACTCGGAAGAGGACGGCGCGGTTACGGTGCGCGATCGCGATACCATGGAGCAGGAGCGCGTAAAAATTGCGGATTTGGACGCATATTTTGCAGATAAATTCGATTTTACCGTTGCTCAGATGGAAAAAGGGGTTTCATTTTAGGTAAAAAGGGGAGGAGAATACCAAAATGAAGAGAAGGAGAAGGAAACAGCTGGCCGCGCTGCTTTTAGCGGCGGGGCTGTGCTTTGGGGAAGCGCCGTTTTATCCTGCGCCGCCTGCGGTACAGGCAGCGGAACGGGAAGCGGTATCATTATCCGAGATGTGGGCGCCCGGCGCCTGCAATACCTGGCTGTTCTGCGGCGGGGGACGAAATTCCGGTTGTCGATTTATCCGGCCTGCCCTCCGCATGGCTTAGCGAAGGCAACGGCTTAACGCCGCGCGGGCACCAGGAGGTGGCAAACCGGATTAAGACGACCCTTTCCGTACGGAATACGGGCAATCAAATCCCGGTTACCGATTATGCCTTAAACCTGCTGTCCGACGGCGCATACACCGTGGCAAAGAAAGGGCCGGACGGATCGCCAGCACAGCTCAAAGACGTAACGGGCAAAAGAGGCGCCGTTACCGTCGATGCAGACGATTCGTCCGCCCGTACGGACGAAATCCGGCTGGCGTACAGCCTGACCGACGAATCAGGCCAGACCATATCCGGCGCGGCGCAGACAGGAGCGCGTTCCTTTACCATAGACGGCTTAAAACCGGAGGAAACATATATCCTTACCGTCCGTGACACCGGCGGGGGGAGCAGAACGGAAGCGTACTGCCCGGTCCGCATTACCGCGTCCGAAGGTGAAAAAGGCATACAATGCGAATACCCGGATGAAAACCGCGGTGCAAACGAAAAAATTCGGGAGCTGTTTACCGGCGGACAGCCTGCAACCTACCTGTTTATGGGGGACAGCATCACACACGGTATCTTCACGCAGGGATACGACAACGTGCCCCAGATGTTTGCCAAATATTTAGACGAGATCGGAAGAACAGACGACGTTGTCTTAAATACGGGCGTATCCAACGCGACGATCGCTACCACTCTGGATCAGATTGAGCCGCGCCTGACGCGCTATCAGCCGGACGTTGTCATGATTATGCTCGGAACCAACGACGTTTCCTACCGGGGAGAAAATATTGTAACAGGCGGCACGGCATCCATGGGGGCAATCACCGTAGACCAGTTCAAAGACCGTTACAAAGAACTGGTACGTAAAATCTACGAAAACAACGCCGAAACAAGCGTGGTGCTGCGCATACCCTGCGAAATGCTTGTAGACGAACCGCACAGCGGCTACGAAGAAAAATTCGACGCCATTTATGAAGTAGCAGACGAAATGCAGGACGAGATCCCCGATCTGAACATAGCGGTCGTCAACCACAGACAGGAATGGCTGGATTACAGCAGCAATGTCAGGAACGACAATATAGCAAAAACAGGCGCTTACGGCTGGCTGGTAGACAATGTCCATCCGAACGGCCGCGGCAACCTTTCTATGTTCCAGCAGATGATAAAAGAACTGGGGCTGTATGTAAGTACTTCAGAACTGGCCAACTATCGGTATGCCCTGGATGAGTGGAGCGGCTCGTCCGACATAGAAGCGCCCGTCATACAGCGCGGAACCAGGGCGCAGTTTTCCATGAACGCTCTTAGCGGATATGCCGCAGGCATAAAAGACGTTACTCTCACCCTTACCGAAGGCGGCAGGGAACTATCCAAAACCGCAGCATTTACAGAAGACGGCATCATCGCTCTGACCGGCTTAGATCCGGCTAAAACATACACGGTATCCGTCACGGGAAAAGACGCCGTAAACAGCAAAGCAATCGCTTTTGCGGCATCGCTGGCAAAAAGCGCGGACGAAACGGCGACGCAGGCAGAACGGCAGGAACTTTCCGACAGCCT
>OFFT01000868.1_pt1 | contig 19951 bp, 13 predicted proteins | sample 1521581 | NCBI WGS metagenome assembly OFFT01 (sample SAMEA3504084, study PRJEB24116) | mouse gut metagenome | biome: mouse gut; feature: mouse-associated habitat; material: faeces | place: Denmark | collected 2011
CAAAAAATTTTAGGCGGTAAATGGAAAATTGAAATCATTTATTACATCGCCTTTCGGGATATACACCGCTTTGGAGAGCTTCGCAGGCATATTGGTGACATTACGGAATCAAGCCTGACAAAGCAGCTTCGGGAACTGGAAGCGGACGGCTTCATTACCCGTTATGATTATAAAGAAGTCCCTCCCCGTGTGGAATATAACCTTACTGACTTAGGCAAAAGTTTCATTCCCGTTTTTGAACATATGAAACAATGGGGAGATGAAAACCTCAGCGAGTAAATAATGCACATTATCTGGCAGGCACATAAATAGTTAGGAAGTAATACTTATGGCAACAAATAGCATACGCTACATATATAATTCTAATATGGGCATGGAATTGATTTTCTGTGAAAATTCAACAATATCCTATCCCACTCATAACCATGTTTCCGTGCTTACAATCGGCATTGTGTTAGATGGCTCTATTGTGCTTACTGCGAATAATAATGTAAAGGTTTATGAAAAAAATCAGACCTTTATCATCTGCCCATATATGCCGCATAGCATTTCAACACATAGCAGCTATACTTTGCTAAGTTTATGTATTGATAAAAATATTGCCGCACACTTTTCCGCCGATAAAATAAGGCATAACATAATGGCTCTGTTAATGAATGCTTTAAATACAGAAAGAATCAATCAGTACCAGATATTACAATTATTGGACTGCTTAAACTCGTTTGCCGCCTATACAGATTGGCACTCTGAAAGCCAAAATCCATTTATCAATAACCTAAAAAAGCGGTTGGAATTATACCCCGAAGCCAAAGTTAGTATTGAAGAAATGGCTCAAAACGCATTTATCAGTAAATACCATTTCATCCGAAGTTTTAAGGCAGAAGTGGGACTTACACCGCATCAGTTTCAACTTCAAAACCGCATTCGTAAGGCACAACGATTGATGCGCAACGCCGAAACAATAACAGAAGTGGCTTTGTCCACAGGTTTTTGCGACCAAAGCCACTTCATAAAGCAATTTGAAAAGCAGGTAGGCTTACCTCCGCTGACTTATAAATTATCTTCCCAAACAATCCTAAAGGATACGTCTATACCATTCGGCAATATTGAGGAAATTAAAACTGGGGAATGAGTTAGCACAATGCAGGCATAAATTTTGCAAACAGATAAAGACCATCTTCTCCTGCAATGACTTCATGCGGTACTCCGATAGGAAAAATGGAAATTACGCCTGCTTCATAGGGCAGCTTCGCTCCATTGTTCACACAGATGCCTGCACCAGAAATAACTTCATGTGTTTCTAATTGCTTTTCGTGGATATGATCGCCAATCTTTTTATTAGGGGCTATTTTCACAAGATGGAAGCTGAACTGTTCATCTGTCTTTTCGGATGTGATAATATGTTTTAATTCCACACCCTCGAAAGTTGGATGTTTCGACCACGAAATAGCGTCAAAGGCTACCGTAGCATCTGGTAAAAGTAACTTTCCTCCCTCATTGAATTTTTCAAACAGATTTTTATAATCCATTCTCAGCACTTCCTTTCAAATTTTATTGACAGTGTTCCTGCCTGCTAATATCATATCAATAAGCACAAAATTTGAATTGTAAAAAATTGCGGAATAAAAACAGAGCCAGTAAGCAGTGAGAGATACCCACTTGCTATTGGCTCTGCATCCTTTTTATGGGGTATTAGGGGCAAATGTCCCTGACAAGCGAATTTGGATAACCAAATTCAGTGCTTGGTAAGACATAACATTTTTAAAAGCATATATCAAAATCATACACTAAAATATCACAATTGAATGATTTTCTTAACACAAAAGACTTATTCAATAATTTTTTATGATATATTTTAACTATTTTATATTATACATTTGCAATAACTCTTCCAGCGAAATGTCGAGTCCAACAGCTCTCAAACGATTTATTCTTTGATAATAGAGAGAGGTTAATAAATCCTTTGCCCCAACACCATAATGGATGTGATTATGACAGGTGCTGCATAGTGAAACAATATTTGCTTCCACATCAAGTGACACTTTGAATTTATCAGAATATGCCATTGGGATTAAATGATGTGGCTCTGTATAATTTTGATTTGTACTTTTTCTTATAAATGATTTGTGTTCTTTTAGAAATTTCGCATTTAAAATCTGCGAGTTGCAAAGCATGAAATGCGGTAGTCCTATCTCTTTTATATACAAAAATACCGTTAATTTCCTTTGGCTGCTGTTTCAGTTTAGGTCTTTCACTTGTATTTTCAAAACTCCGCAAATTTAAGTCAAATGTGATATTGCTAATATCTTTTATCATCAATGTATCTTCTATATCATTACGTCCAATCTCCTCTGCCTGTTTTTTTATAAACTTTTTACTATACCCTTTAATTTTATTTGCTCCATAAAAAGAATATTTATCCTCCATCTTATATGATACATCTACTGGCAAAAGAGGAAATATCCAAACAAACTTTAAAGTTTTATTTTCACTAAGTTCTTGTATCTGGTAAGGCCTATTTTGAGGAACCATAACATGACCATATCTATATTTATCTTTTTCCTCAGCCCAAAAAAGATGTACCGCAATATCGTTTCTGTCTAAAAAATATAAAGCATTGTCCTTAATATTTAAATTATTTATATCATTTTCTAAATCATATTCTTTTGTTCCACGAAGATGAAGTGTTTTTCCATTTTCCCATAAATCAATTTTTGAATTATAATCCCAGTAATCTAAAAACACTATCATGATGCCAGTGCCTTAATAATATACGATTCTTTCTTCTGAATCTGGCAATCCAAAATAACTTAAAATTCTTTTTCTTTTTATATTTGTTTTAGCTTCAAAAAATTTATCCTTTTCAAAGTATGCATCATCAATATGAAATCCGTCCCAAAAATCCATAAATTTACCTGTGCTTTCTACAAGAACATAGCTTACAACCTATAAGCAAATTTATTCAGACAGTTCATTCTCTATTTCTTCCACTGTCGGCAGACTACTTTTAAATTCTTCACGAAGTACCTTTGTCAATTCATATTCTGCAATCCCGATTGGCTGTGAAATATCATCAAGCGCATACTCAGCAACGACGTCGTCTTTATCCTTACATATAAGAATACCTATTGTTGGATTATCCTGTTCTGTTTTTATCTGTTTATTAACAGCAGTGACATAGAAATTTAATTTACCTGCAAATTCTGGCTTAAATTTTTCCGTTTTTAGTTCCACGACAACATAACAATGAAGGCGGACATGATAAAAAAGTAAATCCATATAAAAATCACTTTCGCCGACATGCAAATGTATTTGCCTGCCAACATACGAAAAACCTGTGCCCAGTTCCAGTAGAAATTGAGTAATTTGATTGATAAGGGCATCTTCCAATTCTTTTTCGTCATATTTTTCTCTCAAAGCCAGAAAGTCAAAATTGTATGGATTTTTCAATGTTTGTTCAGCCAAATCAGACTGCGGCTCTGGCAATTTTAATTGAAAATTGGTAATAGCTTTGCCCTGTCTGTTATATAGACCGCTATCTATTTGATGCTCTAAAACAGTTCTGCTCCAACCGTTATCCATCGTTTTCTGCGCATAAAATAATGCTTCCGCAATATTTTTACACTTATACATAATCCTTTGATTATGTCCCCACGGAATAGATTTGATTATTTTTTCAATTAATTCCATTTGGCTTACAGGCTGTAAGCCATTTTCATCGGAATTATAAAATTTGTACCAATAACGTATGCTTTTTAAGTTTTGGACTGAAAAACCCGACATATTAGGAAAAGTCTTTCGTAAATCCTTGCTCATTGTTGCAAGAAACGCCTCTCCCCATTTCGCATTTTTCTGCTTGGCAGCAATATCTCTGCCGATATCCCAATATAAATCGAGCATCTCATGATTCACCTTAACAGAAGCCTTTATCTGACTATACTTTATCCTGTTCTTTATATTCTCTATCCATGCTTTATATTCATCATCCACAATAAAGCTAACCTCTCTGCTTGCCATTCTTATCTTCCTCCAATCAGTATATCCTATCCTATGCCCGTATATGTGTTCTCCATTTTACCATATACGGATGAACTTTTCCACTTTCTCAGATGAAACAGCGGCATTAGCTGTGCGCCAATGCCGCTTTCAAAATCAATTAAAAATAAGTTCTGCAAAAATTATTTCATTTGCCTGTTATCTGATACAATTCATTAATTGTGTTCATTTTATAGGATTAATTGCCTTTACTTGTTCTGTCATTTCTTGTTTTTGTTTCATCTGCTCTAAAATCCGAAAAAAAACGTTTTTGTGCCTGCTTGTCAATCTCAACAAGATATTCATTGAGATTTCCATTCGTAAGTAAATTAATGTAGGTTACTCTACGGTAATTCTGTAAAAAATATAGATGCCGCTGACCGTAAAAACCAATTTCCAAGTTTGCTATATCTGGCATTTCAAGATTTGGAATGACATAGTCACTTTCTTTTCGATATGTGCCGCCAAACTGTTCAAATAATGATTTCAATGTAGATTCCAATTATCCATTTATCGCTACAAATTCATCACATCCAACCGTCTTTACAAATTTCCTAAAATTCCACAAGAGACACTTCCTTATGTGAAGTGTCCCTTGTCAGCCTCATTTTTTTTGTCAGTCATTATTCTTTTTTGGTTTTTGCTTTTTTAAGACGTCTTTTGGAGGTTCTTCTACAGGAACCTCAGGAACAGAAGGAGCCGTGTGCAGCGGGCAGGTGTTCGTGGCGGAATCCGACATCAGGTAAGGCCCGTCCGCCGAACCGGAGGATCCGCCGGAAATAAAGACGCCTCCTGTGCGTTCCGGGCAAAATTCCGTCGCCAGCATACCGGATTCGGCGCACAGGGAAACGCTGACGTGGCGGTTGCAGTATTCGGTCGGAACGCTGCCTTCCGCAAAATATTCTGTTGTTACCATGCTTCCCCTCGGATCGGAATCGCAGTGGCCCGCTACGACAAGCCGGCCGGATTTTTTGCAGACCGTGGCCGTCGTAATATCATCCGGCATGGTAAAGTCTTTGTATTCGAGGTTTTCATGGATTCTCGACATAACGGCTTTCCAGATGGTTTTTGGATAAGACGTCGTGCCGGAAGCCTGCGGCGTATTGTCGTCGTAGCCGCCCCAGACAACACAGGTGTAATACGGGGTAAACCCGGCGAACAGTGCGTCGCGGTTTTTGGTCGTCGTGCCTGTTTTTCCGGCAATCGCCATATTATCAAAATTTACCGAGGTTCCGGTGCCTTTTTTAACAACGTCTTCCATAGCGTTGGTCAGGAGCCATGCGGTAGAATCCTTTAATACGCCGTGTGTCTGCGGCGTATTGTCGATCAGGACGTTGCCGTCGTGGTCAAGGATTTTGGTATAAAAGCGGGGCTTGATATAAGTTCCGCTGTTGGCTATTGTGGCGTAGGCGGACGTAAGTTCCAGATTGGTTACGCCTTTGGTAATGCCGCCAAGCGCCAAAGCCTGGTTGTTATCGTCGTCTACAAGCGTGGTAAAGCCAAAATCATGCAGGTAGCTAAAACCCAGGCTGGTGCCGATTTCTGTCAGCGTTTTTACCGTTACGATATTAATGGAACGGGTAATTGCTTCCCTGAGCGTTGTAAAGCCGCGGAAGGAATTGTCATAGTTGCGCAGCGACGTGCCGTTTTCGTAGGAGTACGGGGCGTCGTCCTGTACGGAAGCTAAGGTCAGGCCGCCGCTGTCAAGCGCCGGGGCATAAGCGGCAAGCACTTTAAACGTAGAGCCGGGCTGCCTGGAGGTATCGGTTGCCCGGTTTAAGGTCTTGCTGGCGGTTTTGTCCCCTCTTCCGCCGATGATGGCGGCGACTTCCCCGGTTTCCTGGTTCATTACGGTAAGCGCGGCTTCTGGCTGAAGCGTAAACGTTACGGTTTCCCCGGCTTCCACGATTTTATCCCCGGGTTCCATAATCTCTGCTTTATATGCGTCAATTGCAGCCTGGGCCTCTTCAATGGAATCGAAATTTAAGCTGTAATCGCTGTTGGACGACTGATAATAGGAAAGCATAGTCTGTTCGCTGTAATTGGCGAAGGAGCCGTCCCGTTTTTCGATGGTCAGGCGGTAAGAGAAGGAGTATTTGGCCGCCGACGGGTAGTTGTCCGGGTTATTGAGTTCTTCGTCGCAGATAGCCTGGATTGTGGGATCCTGTGTGGAATAAATGGTCAGGCCGCCGTTGTAGAGCGCTTTGTATGCCTGTGTTTCCGTATAGCCCTTTAAATCAATGAAGTCCTGGATGATCTGATCCGTCAGCTCGTCTACAAAATAAGAAGTGATGGACTCTTCCTCCACAACGGTATTTACCACCTGAATGCGGTCGTAAACGTCGTCTGCCATAGCGTCGTCAAATTCCTGCTGGGAAATATACTGGTGTTTTAACATATTGCGCAGGACTTTTTCCCGGCGTTCGGCGTTTTTGTCCGGACGGCTGATGGGATTTAAGCGGGAAGGGTTCTGGGTGATGGCGGCGATGACCGCGCATTCGGACAGGGTCAGATCCGATACGTTTTTGTTGAAATAGCGCCTGGATGCCGCCTGCACGCCCAGTGTGTTCTGCCCTAAATTGATGGTGTTTAAGTAGTTTTCCAAAATCCAGTCCTTTGAGACCTTTTTTTCAAGCTGCATGGCAAGGTACTGTTCCTGGAATTTACGTTTGAATTTGTCGGCCATAGAAGTTTCGTTGGTCCAGTTTGTGAAAACGTTGTTTTTCAGAAGCTGCTGTGTGATAGTGCTTGCGCCTTCCGAAAAATGTCCGCTTGTAATGCCGATAATCCCGGCGCGCAGAATGCCTTTTAAGTCGATACCGTTGTGTTCGTAGAAACGCTCGTCCTCAATCGCGACGAAGGCGTGCTGTAAATGTACGGGAATTTCTTCAAACGTGGCGTAGACGCGGTTGGAGCCGGTTGCGACCAATTTGGCAGTCTGGTTGCCGTCCTTGTCTAAAACGGTGGACAAAAACCCGGTCGGCGTCGCGTCGTCCAGATTGATCTCCGGAGAGGAATCAATAATGCCTTTTATGATGCCGAATCCCGCGCATCCTCCTGTTACAATAACTGCCAGAAAGCATACAAAAAGGGTTTTTAGGAATATTATGCTGAATTTTTTGCATATCATAGTACTTTTGGAGGTAAGCTCTTTTTCGCGCTTACGCGTACTGGTTTTACCGTAATTCATAATTAGCCTCCTTATAAAAATCTATTATAGCAAAAAGTTTCTCATATTAAAAGTACCCTTTTTTCATTGATTCAGACAAAATAACGTGATAGAATGGTTCTACCTGGCGATAAAGGAGCGGACAAAACATATGAAAGCAGTATACAAAGGCGGCGAAGGAGAAATTATTGAAAAGAAATCACGGTTTATTGCGACGGTAAGCCCGGCAGAATCGGAAGAAGAGGCGGTAACGTTTATTGCCGCAGTGCGCAAAAAATACTGGGACGCAAGGCATAACTGTTATGCGTTTGTCACGGGGCCAAACCAGGAACTTTCACGCTGTTCTGACGACGGCGAACCTGCCCAGACAGCGGGCAGGCCCATGCTTGACGTACTGCTGCGGGAAGGGATCCACAATGCGGCGGTAGTTGTGACGCGTTATTTCGGAGGCGTATTGCTTGGTACGGGCGGGCTTGTGCGGGCTTATCAGAAGGCCGTGCAGGAAGGGCTTTTGCACAGTGTGATTATAGACAAGCAGCGGGGAAGGAAGCTTACGGTTGAGACGGATTATACCGGGCTTGGCAAACTGCAGTATGTGCTCGCGCAGCAGCAGGCATCCGTCCTGAATACGGATTATACCGATACCGTCCGGATGGAAGTCATGGTAACCGCAGGGGACGAAAAGCGGATCGGGCAGGCGCTCACGGACGCGGCGGCGGGAAACGTCCTCCTTACATGGGGAGACGATACGGTATTTGCAATGATAGAGGGGAAGGTAATGGAATTTTAAACCAGTTTTTTTGCATTTTCAAAAAAATTTTATTTTATTGTTGACATTTTTGGGATAAGCGTGTATAATACTTTTTGTTGGTTGAGAGAACGACAGAATGAATTAATGGCCCATCGCCAAATGGTAAGGCAACGGACTCTGACTCCGTCATTTCAAGGTTCGAATCCTTGTGGGCCAGCTTGGAAAGCACCGCATACAGTGGTGCTTTTTTCTTTGCTTCACAGGAAAGTCTGCGCGGTTGTAAAAAACCCTTAGGGGAAGAAATTGTGTCAAAAAGCGGGTGATTGGATGTATTGTTTTGAAAGCGTCGTAAGGTACAGCGAGTTGGACGCGGACGGGCGCATGTCGCTTACGGCCATACTAAATCTGCTGCAGGACTGCTGTACGTTTCAGTCGGAGGAAATCGGCATTGGGGTAGCGTTTTTGCAGCGGGAGCGCAGGGCATGGGTGCTTTCGTCCTGGCAGGTTGTAGTGAACCGGTATCCCGGGATGGGAGAAAAGCTTTACAGCTATACATGGCCGTATGGCTTTAAAGGCTTTTTGGGATTCCGGAATTTCAAAATTGAAGACGGGAAAGGCGAAACAGTAGCGTATGCCAATTCGATTTGGACGTATCTGGACACCGAAAAGAAAATTCCCGTAAAAGTCCCCAAAGAAGTAAAGGAACGCTATGTGTTCGAACCTCCGTATGAGATGGAATGCGCCGGGCGCAAAATACGGACCGAAGAAGGGATGCTGCCGGGGGAACCGGTGCGGGCGGGGCGTCTTTATCTGGACACCAACCGGCATGTCAATAACGGAAAATATGTTGCAATCGCGGCGGAATGTCTGCCGGAGGGTTTTAAGGCGCGCCAACTTCGGGCAGAATACAAAATGGAGGCGCACCTGTCGGACATGATTTACCCGAAAAGCAAAGCATTTGGGAACCGGGTGCTGGTATCTTTGGAAAACAGTGAGCAAAAACCGTATGCGGTAGTGGAATTTTGGGAGGAAGACGTATGAAACTGGGAGAAAAACAGACGCTTGTAATGGTAAAAAAAGTGGATTTTGGGGTGTATCTGGCAGAAGGGCCGCAGGAAGAGCGCCGCGTGCTGCTTCCGGCCAGCCAGGCGCCCGAAGGGCTTGAGATAGGGGATCAGGCAGAGGTTTTTTTGTATAAGGACTCCAAAGACAGGCTGATTGCAACGACAAAGGAACCTTATATAACGTTAAACAGGCTGGCCGTTTTGAAAGTAATTGAAATGGGGGAAATCGGGGCGTTTTTAGACTGGGGTTTGGAAAAAGATCTGCTGCTTCCTTATAAGGAAATGACAAAAAAGCTGCAGGCAGGGGATAAAATCCTGGTGCGTCTGTATATTGACAAAAGCAGCAGGCTGTGCGCAAGCATGAGAAACCTCTACGACCTTTTGGCAAAGGATTCCCCGCATCAGAAGGGGGAGACGGTATCGGCAAGGGTATATGAATTTAGCGGCAATTTCGGAACCTTTGTAGCTGTGGACGATAAGTATTCGGCCATGATCCCGGCATTTGAAGACTGCAGCCATTTAAACATCGGGGATGTGATTGAGGCAAAAGTGACCAAAGTAAAGCCGGACGGCAAGCTGGATCTGACAATCCGCAAAGAAGCGTATGCGCAGATGGACGAGGACGCAAAGCAGGTTTTAAAAGCGCTCGAAGCGTATGCGGGCGTGCTGCCGTTTAACGACAAGGCTTCGCCGGAAGTGATTATGCGCGAACTTAAGATGAGCAAAAATGCGTTTAAGCGCGCAGTGGGGCGGCTTTATAAGGAACGGAAGATTGAAATTAAGGAAAATTGTATCCGCAGGTTATAAAAAGGAGAAAAAATATGTATGATGTCATTATTATCGGCGGCGGGCCGGCCGGCCTTTCGGCGGCGGTATATGCGGCGAGGGCGTGCCTGAATGCGCTGCTGCTTGAAAAACATCCGATGGGCGGAGGGCAGATTTTAAATACGGCGGAAGTAGATAATTATCTGGGGTTGCCGGGCGCGGACGGGTTCGAATTGGGTCAGCGGTTTACGGAGCATGCGGCAAAGCTTGGCATAAAGCCGGTTGCGGAGGAAGTAATCCGTATTTCGTGCGGGGGCGCAGTCAAAAAAGTCATAACCGCAAAACAGGAATACGAGGCAAAAGCGATTATTTATGCTGCGGGAGCCGGGCATAAAAAGTTAGGGATACCAGGAGAAGAAGCGTTCGCGGGAAAAGGCGTATCTTACTGCGCAACTTGTGACGGCGCATTCTTCCGCGGCAAAACAACGGCGGTAATCGGCGGCGGGGACGTGGCCTTAGAAGACGCGCTGTTTCTGGCAAATGTGTGCGAAAAGGTATATTTAGTGCACAGAAGGGATACGTTCCGGGGGGCAAGGACGCTTGTGGAACGGGTAAAAGCAACAGAAAACATTGAACTTACGCTGGATACGGCTCCGGAGGAAATCGCAGGGGAAGATCGCGTACAAAAGCTTCTCTGCGTCCATAAAAAAACAGGAGAGAAAAAAAACCTTGCGGTGGACGGGGTGTTTATTGCGGTAGGGATGGCGCCTTATACCAGGCTGATAGACGGACAGGTCAAGCTGGATGAAAACGGGTATGTGGCCGCGGGGGAAGACTGTAAAACAAGCGTAGACGGCGTGTTTGCAGCCGGAGACGTCAGGACAAAAAAAGTGCGGCAGATTGTAACGGCAGTCAGCGACGGGGCCGTTGCGGTGGCCGGGATACAGGGATAAATAAAAGGGGCTTTTCATAAGCCCCTTTTGAATATCTCTTTTAAAAGATTTCCGAGATTGAATTATACATACCGGTTTGATATAATGAAAGCAGCAAAAAAAGATGGGAGGTTTTTTCATGAAAACAAATGTAACGAAGCGTCTGGCCAGCTTTTTTATGGCTGTCCTGCTGGCGCTCGGGGCCGTTCCGGTAACGGCGTATGCCGAAGGGGACGCAGGCGAAAATCTTCGGGATATCGCGGGCGACTGCGAAATCAATCCGCCTTCGTCGGAAAGCGGAAAAGGGCCGGATCAGATGACGGACGGCAATCCTTCTACCATGTGGGTAAATAATGGAGGCGACTGGCCTTGTATGGTAGAATTTGTGCTTCCGGCGGATAATACGAAGCGGGTCAAAAAAGTTTCAATGCAGTTTGAAAAGCACAGTAACCGCAGTATGGACGTCAAGCTGCAGTATGCGCTGAATAATGTGACAACCGATTTGATTTCCGTAGAGGGATCCGAAAAAACGGCGGTACTCAGCGAAGGCTACGAATATGTGTTTGATGAAGCGAAGTCTATGTCGCATTTGTATGTAACGCTTGACAATCCGCTGACCGACGGGGCTGCGGGGCAGTTCTGGCCTGCGATTGCGGAAATACAGATTTTTGTGGACGAGGGCGCGGGAGAGGTAATTGAGTTAGAAAACCTGGTCAGCAAAGCAGTGCGGCTGACAATGGACGGAAGCGTGGATGCGTCCGAGGACAAAAGGCTTGCGGCGGATGACGATTTTACAACATCTGCTCCGCTGCATACAAAGAATTTCAATGAGATCGAAGCGGAAGGCGGCGAACTTCCGTTTGTGGAAGCAGAACTGAACGCGGATCAGAAAATACGCCAGTTTGTACTTGCCATGCAGGAAGATACAAAAGGCGCGCAGTACGGATATACGGTTTACGGCCGTTCGAGATGGAGTGAAAGCTATGAAGAGGCCGTGTCCGGCAGCATTGGGACGGCGCCCGGCAGCAGCAAAGTGGAAATTCCGATAGAAGAGCGGGAATATCAGTTTATAAAGGCTGTTTTTACCGCAAAGAACGAAGCGGCCAGGACAACGGCGCCAAAGCTTGCGGAATTTCAGGCGCTGGCAAACAAAGCTTCCATCGTAAATCCGGACGAAGGCAATATCGCATGGGGCAGCAAGGATCTGCATACCAATACCAACCAGAGTACGGTCAGCCGGATCGTGGACGGGAATACAAAAAACACCTGGACGGCCACGCAGTATCCGGCGTATGTGGACATCGGCCTGGGCGGCGAGTACAGCCTTTCCGAAATTGAGGTGTATACGCCGGAAAACGGATATTCACAGTATTCGCTGTACTACAGCAATGACGGCGTAAATTATACGAAGTTAGGTGAAAAAGACTGGACCGAGTCTTGTCCCGGCGGCGGGGAATTGTTTCCGGCGGACGGAGTAAAAGCAAGCAGCGTCAGGATTTTAATGGAGTATCACTCCGAAAATGAAAAGGCTGTCTTAAATGAAGTGCGTATCAAGGGAACACGGACGGGCGATTCGAAAAAAGCGGCGTTTGTACCTCCGGTTTCGTATAAGGATTCCAAGTACAATGTGCCCGTAACGGTCCAGGATACGATAGACGAGGTAAAAGGCATTGTTAGGCGTAATTTGGGCGAGGAATATGTAGACTGGTTTACCTTTGAAATCGGGCCGAAAGGCGAATATGATTATTATGACATAGAAAATGGCAGGGGAGGCAGGATAAAGATTACCGGAAACGACGGGATATCCCTGGCCAGCGGCTTAAACCATTATCTGAAATATTTCTGCAACGTATCCATTACGCAGGTAGGAAACCAGGTCAGGATGCCGGACAAGGCGGTTTCGGTGGATACGGCTGTACATAAGGAATGTAAGGTTCCGGTGCGTTATGCGTATAACTACTGTACCATGTCGTATTCCATGCCGTTTTGGGGCGAGCAGGAATGGCGCAGGGAGTTGGACTGGCTGGCTTTAAACGGGGTCAATGTTGTTTTGGACGTAACGGCGCAGGAAGAGGTCTGGAGACAGTTTTTAAACGCGCTTGGCTACAGCCACCAGGATGCGAAAGATTATATTGCAGGCCCCGCGTATTATGCATGGGCATATATGGCAAACTTATCCGGTTACGGCGGCCCGGTGCATGATTCGTGGTTTGCAAAGCGGACCGAACTTGCGCGCAAAAACCAGCTTGTTATGAGAAAGCTTGGCATGCAGCCGATTTTGCAGGGCTACAGCGGCATGGTACCGGTAGATATTGCGCAGAAAGCCAAGGGGGAATATGCGCTGGACGGCGCGGACGTAATATCACAGCCTACCTGGTGTTCTTTCCAGCGTCCTTATATGCTGAAAACGACTGCCGCCGCATATGAAAAATATGCAGAACTGTTTTATCAGTGCCAGAAAAACGTGTTTGGGGACGTAACCGATTATTATGCGACGGATCCGTTCCACGAAGGCGGGAATACGGGCGGCATGAATCCGGCGGAAATCAGTTCCAGGGTACTTGATTCTATGATTGGCTTTGACGCGGACGCCGTATGGGTAATCCAGGCATGGCAGGGCAATCCATCCGCCGCGCTTGTAAACGGGCTTGCCGGCAGGAAAGAACACGCTCTGGTTTTGGATTTATATGCGGAGAAGGATACGCACTGGAACGATTCAGGTTATTCCGGAGGAAGAGAGTTCCAGTCAACGCCGTGGGTATATTGTATGTTAAATAACTTCGGCGGACGTATGGGCCTGCACGGACATATGGACAATCTGGTCAGCGGCGTTGTGGACGCGGCCAATACGGCGGAGAAAATGACAGGGATTGGCATTACGCCGGAGGGTTCCCAGAATAACCCGGTGTTATATGATCTGTTATTTGAAACGGTATGGTGTGACGATGCAAACGAGCCTCTTGAAGAAATCAATACGGAAGAATGGCTCAGGGATTATGTAACCAGGCGTTACGGCGCAGAGAGCGAAAATGCATACCAGGCAATGCGGATTCTGGAAAATACAGTTTATAAGGCGTCTTTAAATATGCGGGGACAGGGCGCGCCGGAATCCTTTGTCAATGCACGCCCGAGTACCGCCATAAATGCGGCGTCTACCTGGGGAAATGCGGTAATCGGATACGACATGAAAGAACTGGAAAGGGCGGCGAAGCTTCTTTTGGATGATTACGACATTTTAAAAGAAAGCGACGGCTATCTCTATGATTTGGCGGATATTTTAAAACAGGTGCTTTCCAATTCCTCCCAGAGTTACCATAAACGGATGGTAGACGCATTAAACGCACGGGATCTGCAGGAATTTACGGAAACTTCGGACGAGTTCCTCCGCCTGATAGACAGAATCGATCAGGTTCTTGGCACGAGGAAAGAGTTTTTGCTTGGCACATGGGTGGAACAGGCAAAAGCGTTAGCGGACGGTGCGGATGATTTTTCAAAGGATTTGTATGAATTTAACGCGAAGTCGCTGGTAAGCACATGGGGCGCTTATCCGCAGGCAGAGTCAGGCGGCCTTAAGGACTATTCCAACCGCCAGTGGGCAGGGCTGACGAAGGATTTATACAAAGAACGCTGGGGCAAGTGGATTTCCTGGCAAAAAGAAAAGCTTTCCGGAAAGAATCCTGCGTCTATCAACTGGTTTGAAATGGAATGGGCATGGGCCAGGGCAAATACCGAATATACTACGGAAGCATCCGGTGCGGATTTGAACTTAATCGGAAAGGGAATTTTGAGCAATTATAGTTCTGCTGACAAACCCCAGGATGATGTGGAAAGCGTTCGTATCCATACGGATATCACGGAAGTTTCTGTCGGTGAAAACTTGTGGCTTTCTGCGGATGTGCTTCCGGAAACAGCGGACGGCCGCCTGCTTACTTGGAGCAGCAGCAATCCCGGGATTGCATCCGTGGATGAAGACGGGGTTGTGACTGCAAACGCAAAAGGAACCGTTACGATTACGGCAGAAGCAAAAAACGGAAACGGCGTTTCGGATTCGATAACGCTTACGGTTTTGGGCGCGAAGGTAAAAGCGATTGAACTTACGGCAGAAAAAACAACGCTTAAAACGGGCGAGAACGTGCAGATTCATGCAGTTGTGCGGCCTGAATATGCAGAGAATAAAGAAATTGGCTTTCAATCAAGCAATTCAGGCGTGGCGTCCGTATCCGGCAAAGGCCTTGTAACAGCCAAAGCTGCCGGCACGGCGGTCATTACGGCGGAGGCGAAAGACGGAAGCGGCGTTTCTGCCAGCCTGGTCATTACAGTGGAACAGGCGCAGGATATACCAAATCCGGATCCGGTTCCGCCAACTCCGGTCGATCCGACTCCGCAGCCGCAGCCGAAACCGGAACCTGAGAAGCCTGCGGCTTTGCCAAAGAAAGGGACGGTTGTTAATACGAAATCATTTGGGATGCGCGTTACCTCATCTTCGGCTTCCAAAAAGACCGTAGCCATTACGAAGGCAGCAAAGAAAGGCAGTAAGCTTACTGTCCCGGAAACCGTAAAAGTGGACGGATATACGTATCAGGTAACGGAGATTGCCGCAAAAGCATTTCGGAACGATAAGAAACTGACAACGGTTGTGATTGGGAAAAATATACAAAAGATTGGGAAAGAAGCGTTTGCCGGATGTAAGAATTTAAAACAGGTGACCGTGAAATCCAAGGCGCTTAAGGATATCGGAAAAAATGCGTTTAAGGGAATCAAGAAAAATGCAAAGATTTCGGTGCCGAAGAAGAAATTTAAAAATTATCAGAAATTGCTGAATAATGCGAAGGTGGCAAAAAGCGTAAAAATAGTAAAGAAGTAAGTCGTTTATTGGACACAGAAGCCTGATTCAGGTGAAGAAGGGGCTGTCGCAATAAGGATTGAGTATACGGGATATAGTATTATTTTGGGATTAAATTCTACGAAATCTTGTATATGCTTTTCTTAGTGCGACAGCCATCTTTTCATTTTCCCGTTTGTTTTTGGATACGTTTGAAAATAAGCCTTCCAATTATATGCGCCGAAATGCTATAATAAAGATATGAAATATTAAAGTTTGAAAGGAGCGGGTATTTATGTATCAAATCATTACAATTGAACGCCAGTATGCCAGCGGAGGCAATGAAATCGGGAGAAAACTTGCTGATAAGCTGGGGTATGAACTGTACGACAGGAACCTGTTATCTATGGCGGCAAAGGAACTTCAGATCCCGTCTATGTACATTGAGGGATTGGAAGAAACACATGCCGGCGGTTTTTTATTTAATCTTTCCAAAACGCCGTTGGGGGGAAGTACGGGCGGGGAACAGTCCATGTCCGAAAAACTGTTCCAGGCAGAAAAACGTATTATTGAAGAAGCTGCGGATAAAGGAGGATGCGTTATAGTCGGGCGCGCGGCCGGGTATATTTTAAAGGACAGGGAAAACTGTCTGAATGTTTTTATCCACTGCAGCAAGGAAAAGAGAATAGAACGTGCGATACAACGGGAGGGAATTAAAGCTTCCGGAGCAGAAGATGCGTTGAAGAAAAATGACAAGCGCCGGAGCGGATTTTATAATTCCGTGACCAAATGGGAATGGGGACACCCGGCATTTTTTGAGATTTGTTTAGACAGCGGAAAGCTGGGGATTGATCTTTGTGTAAAAACACTGGCAGAATTGGCAGAGCGGCAATAGCAGGCTATGAACCGCTGCCAGCCGGCGTTGAGATTGGCGGACGTGGCTGGCTGCGGTTTTGGTATGCTCAGAGATAAGGATGCAGGCGGGCAAAGAAGGGCGCCATTGCGCCAAATCGAAGAGCGGCGGTATGTGAGAGAGCTAAATGACGGCGGGTATGCGTCCATGGTGCGGTATGGGATGGCGTTGTTCGGGAAGGATTGTGCAGCGCAGATGAAGGTGTGAGGATAAAATATGGAATATAAACCATTGCCAATCGGCGTTGATATTTTCGAAAAATTAGTGACTAGGGGCTATTACTTTGTGGATAAGACGATGCTGATCAAAGAACTGTTGGATAAAAAGGGGGATGTAAACCTGTTTACCCGTCCCCGTCGGTTTGGGAAAACCTTAAATATGAGCATGCTGCAGTACTTTTTTGAGGATGCGAGGGAGGAAGACGGGACAAAGAAGGACAATAGATATCTGTTTGAGGGGCTTCGGATCTTAGATGCGGGGGAAGCCTATGTAAGCCGGATGGGGCAGTACCCGGTGATCAGCCTGTCTTTAAAATCGGCGAAGCAGCCGGATTTTGAATTGGCGTATGGTCTTCTGCTCCAGGAGATTGCAGACGAGTACAAACGCCATTCTTTTATCCTGCGTGGAGATATGCCAAAAGAGGATCAAAAAAAGTATGAGGATATTATGTGGAGAAGGGCTGACCGGGAGAGTTACAGCACTTCCCTGAAATATTTGTCCGAATGCCTGGAACGGTATTACGGAAAGAAAGCCATTATCTTAATCGACGAATACGACGTGCCGCTGGAAAACGCTTTTTTTGAAGGATTTTATAAGGAAATGGTAGATTTTTTGCGTTCCCTGTTTGAGTCGTCGCTCAAGACAAACGGGAGCTTAGAGTTTGCGGTGCTGACGGGCTGCCTGCGGATTTCCAAGGAATCTATCTTTACAGGGATGAATAACCTGGAAATGATTTCAATCTTAACAAAAAACTATGCGGAATATTTTGGTTTTACGGAAGAGGAAGTAAGGCAGATCTGCAGGGATTATAAGCTGGAACACAAGTACGAACTGATCCGGGAGTGGTATAACGGGTATGTATTTGGAGATACAAATGTATACAATCCCTGGAGCCTGGTCCGGTTTATCAAGGATCTGAAAGCGTATGAGGACGAGTTCCCGTCCGCATACTGGGCAAATACAAGTTCCAACAGCATCGTGCGCAGTTTAATTGAGATGGCGGACGAGGAGACAAAGAAGGAGATTGAAAGCCTGATAGAAGGGAAGGCCGTGGAAAAGCCGGTGCATGAGGATATTACTTACGACGAAATATATCAAAGCATGGATAACCTGTGGAACTTTATGTTCTTTACGGGGTATTTCCGGAAAGAAGGGGAGCGGATGGACGAACGGACGAAGCAGCTGTTTGTGACATTTTCCATCCCAAATGAGGAAGTGAAATATATATTTCGCACGAAGATCCTGTCATGGTTTGGAGAGCAGGTAAAGCAAACAGACCGCACGGCCCTTTTTGCGTCGTTGGTGAACCAGGAACCCGCAGCGTTAGAAGAGGAAATCGCGGAACTGCTGTTGGAAACAATCAGCTTTAACGACGCGTATGAAAGCTTTTATCATGGGTTTTTAACCGGGATCCTCTCCGGTATGAAAGGCTATATTGTAAAATCCAACCGGGAAGGCGGAACGGGGAGGAGCGATTTATTTATTAAGCCGGTGACCCGGAGGAAGACCGCATATGTGCTGGAATTTAAGGTGGCAAAGCGTTTTGACGAACTGGAGAAGAGGGCGGAAGAGGCGCTGCGCCAGATTGAAGAGAGGAAGTATGTGCGGGAGTTAAACGACGACGGGTATGCATCCGTGGTGCGGTATGGGATGGCGTTTTTTGGGAAGGACTGCGTGGTGCGGATGGAGGAGGGAGGATGAGATATGGAATATAAACCGTTGCCAATCGGCGTTGATATTTTTGAGATATTAGTGACCAGGGGCTATTATTTTGTGGATAAGACGATGCTGATTAAAGAATTGTTGGATAAAAAAGGAGCGGTGAACCTGTTTACCCGCCCCCGACGGTTTGGGAAAACCTTAAATATGAGCATGCTGCAGTACTTTTTTGAGGACGCAAGGGAGGCGGACGGGACAAAGAAGGACAATAGATATCTGTTTGAGGGTCTTCGGATCTTAGATGCAGGGGAAGCTTATGTAAGCCGGATGGGGCAGTACCCGGTAATCAGTTTGTCTTTAAAATCGGCGAAGCAGCCGGATTTTGAATTGGCGTATGGTCTTCTGCTCCAGGAGATTGCAGACGAGTACAAACGCCATTCTTTTATTCTTCAGGGAGATATGTCAAAAGAGGATCAAAAAAAGTATGAGGATATTATGTGGAGAAGAGCTGACAGGGAGAGTTACAGCACTGCTCTGAAATATTTATCCGAATGCCTGGAGCAGTATTACGGAAAGAAAGCCATAATCTTAATTGATGAATACGACGTGCCGCTGGAAAACGCTTTTTTTGAAGGCTTTTATAAGGAAATGGTAGATTTTTTGCGTTCCCTGTTTGAATCGTCGCTCAAAACAAACGGGAGCCTGGAGTTTGCGGTGCTGACGGGTTGCTTGCGGATTTCCAAGGAATCTATCTTTACTGGAATGAATAATTTAAAAATTATTTCTATCTTAAACGAACAGTTTGACGAGTATTTTGGCTTTACGGAGGAAGAAGTAAGGCAGATCTGTAGGGATTACAGTCTGAATCAGAAATATAGTTTGCTTAAGGAATGGTATAACGGTTATGTGTTTGGGAACGCCAATGTATACAACCCCTGGAGCGTTATCCGTTTTATAGACGACATGACAGAAAATGAAAACTGCTTTCCGTCCGCATACTGGGCGAATACGAGTTCGAACAGCATTGTGCGCAGCTTAATCGAAACGGCGGACGAGGAGACGAAGAAGGAAGTTGAAAGCCTGATAGAAGGGAAGACCGTGGAAAAGCCGGTGCATGAGGATATTACTTATGATGAGATCTATAAAAGCATGGATAACCTGTGGAATTTCATGTTCTTTACGGGATATTTCCGGAAAGAAGGGGAGCGGATGGACAACCGGACGAAGCAGCTGTTTGTGACGCTCTCCATCCCAAATGAGGAAGTGAAATATATATTCCGCACGAAGATTCTGTCGTGGTTTGAGGAGCAGGTAAAACAAACAGACCGCACGGCTCTTTTTGCTTCGTTGGTAAACCAGGAACCCGTAGCGTTAGAAGAGGAAATCGCGGAACTGCTGCTGGATACAATCAGCTTTAACGACGCGTATGAGAGTTTTTACCATGGATTTTTAACCGGGATTCTTTCCGGTATGAAGGGTTATATTGTAAAATCCAACCGGGAAGGCGGAACGGGGAGGAGCGATTTGTTTATTAAGCCGGTGACCCGGAGGAAGACGGCGTATGTAATGGAATTTAAGGTGGCAAAGCGTTTTGACGAACTGGAGAAGAGGGCGGAAGAGGC
>OFFT01000874.1_pt1 | contig 19812 bp, 15 predicted proteins | sample 1521581 | NCBI WGS metagenome assembly OFFT01 (sample SAMEA3504084, study PRJEB24116) | mouse gut metagenome | biome: mouse gut; feature: mouse-associated habitat; material: faeces | place: Denmark | collected 2011
AGCAGACTATTGTACTCATTTATACTTCTATAAATTGCACTGTAATTACTCTTCAATTCGTTTGAGTAAAACTCCTTAAGCGTCAGTCTCTCTTCCTTCCCAACTGACTCCTTAATATAAATCACTCCTCCGTCCACCAATAAATCATTGACCGCTTCCAGGCACTTTAAAATATCGTCATCGTTAATATACATCAATATACCGTTTAACAAAATTACATCAAACTTTCTTTTAACCTGATGGATTCTTAATATCTCTCGTATCTCTTTAAAATCTCCGCAAAAAAAGTCGCACTTCCCAGTATGTCCCAACTCTTTTCTGGCAACTTCAAGCATATTGGGGCTATAATCCACACCCACATAACGCCCTGTTGACAGATGCCTGACAATCTCGTCTCCCCACCTTCCTACTCCGCATCCTATATCTAAAATAATAGAATCCGGTTTTAAATGCATATATTTTAAAAACCTGCTTTTTTCATATTCATCCCTTTGTAAGGCCAGTTCCGGATGGCTGTCCTGATAAATAACATAATTATACCTGTGCGGTAACCCCTTATTGGCTCTTTGCTCAAAAAAATCTTTCATTTTATTATTATCTAGAACAATCCTGCTGTTAGCATACCTACCATTAGCGCTCATTAGTTCCTTTACCGCACATGTTAATCTGTCGTTTTCTTCCCTATTGTGTACAGGAATATGTAAATATTCTTCTCCTTTGACTAATATTCTGTATTTTTCCAGAAGAGCTTCCGCAATCTCCTCCGTTGAATACTTTTCCTCAACCTTTACAAGAAGAAAGTTAGCCTGTGTATCATATACATTTAATTCTGCTATTTCGGACAAATCTTCAAACATTCTTTTTCGTTCTTTTTTTATTTTTTCTATGGAATCAAAGTATTCTTCGCCATATTTTTCTGCTATCTGCAAATAAAACTCCGCTACCGAATTAATATTCCAGACAGGAACATGCATCCGCAGTCTGGCAATCAGTTCCATATTATCCGTTATCGCACATCCCAGTCTCAGGCCGGCAACGCCTTCTGAGACCGATAAATCTTTTAAAATTACCAGTTTATTATAGCTCTTTAAAAAATCTTTATTTAATATAGACTTGCCATCGCCAGAAAAATCACAAAGACTTTCGTCTGCAATTAAAAATATCCGCCTTTCATGCGTCCACTCCAATATTCTTCTTATCGCTGATAATGGAAGACACTTGCCCCAATAGATATCAGGATTCCCTATAAATAACGCGCCAAAATCATGTTGGGAACAAAAATCTAGTATTTTATCTGTAATTCCCTCCTCATCAAAATCACTCTTTTCAATGTAAAACCGTACTATTTCCTGTTCTCCCCTGTTATTAAAATATTCCTCGTTTACCGAGCCAATAATTCCAATATTTCCAGAAATAACTGATGTTATTGATTTCATCAGTTCTCCCAATCCATTTGAAACCATCACCTGCTCAGGCTTAACATCATAGTTTTTGGCTGCCAGTAAACTTTCAACAGCATGACCGGACGGATAACTGCTTATCAAGGTATCCAAGCTTGCTTTTATCTCATCCTTCATTTTTGCCGGCGGATAGAATGGATTCGATAAATAAATATAATCAAGGACTTTGGGATACCTCCAATACCCTCCTTGCCGCTCCTGCATTACTCTATAATGCTTTTCCCTTGTTTCGGCAAAAATAGAACTGGCAATATCCAGATCCTGAATATCATCAATTTCATACCATAACTGACCGTCCAACTTTTTCCCCTCAATTTTAGGCTTGTCAAGCATAGTTATCACACGTAACACCTGTTCGTAATATTCATTATTCCCCAGTGCAGATGAATAAGCAATCAAAAATGGAACATAATACTTTGTTGAGAAATCACGGCTGAACTTATAAATATTTACTGTCTTGTAGTAATGAGCGATTTCCTCAAAAACGAATTTATTTTTTGGTACAAACGCTTCAATTTCATCATGTTCATTAAGCTTTAAGCATGTCCCGTCCATCCAGCTTTCATATTTATCCACCAAGGCTAATGTTTCTCTTGGGTCTTTCAAAATTTCTTCCAACACCTCATTTTCAAATATCAAATCAGATTCCAATAAAAGGGTATCATCCTCCATCAGATAATCTTTCGCAAGAAATAGTGAATATATATTATTTGTTTTATTGTATATTAAATTCTTTACAAAGATAACAGATGTAGTCACGTGGATACTTTCAATATACTTCACCAACTTTTCTCCCTCATATCCTACAACAATTATAATTCTGTCGAGATTGATTTTATCCAGTTGGCGCAGCATCCTTTCGATTAATGTGACTCCATTAACCTTAACCATACACTTTGTATTATCTTTTGTCAGATATTTCAACCTCTTTCCCATTCCGGCTGCCAGTATTACTGCCTGCATATTTCCATCTCTCCTTATTCATCGTATATTAATTCCGCTAGTGACAATATTGGAAAAGATATCCCATAAGTCCGAATATTGTTCCAGATTTCATCATATTCCTGTAAAGCAGTAACTATTATTACATCTACTGGCTCCAATTCAGACCCTATCTTACATATCGGAATTCCAGAATACGAAAGTCCTTCCCTTTTATCTATTACATACTTGACCATTACTTCATCATCAATCAACTCGGTTATAAGATGTTTCCCCAGAATCCCCAATCCATAAACAGCTATTTCGTTATAATGATATTTTTTCAAATAATGCGCTAAATGCAAATGTTGTTCTTTTAGTGCCATCCACTTATCCATCAATAAAAAATAAGAGTGAAATTTCTCAGCTTTATATTCTGCCTCACTCTTTATGTCAATATGTATCGTATCATCACTTTTTCCAACTTTTATTTTATTCTGTTCATTGTTAACTCTTTCTTTCACTCTATACAAAGCTTCCAGATATCTGTACCCATTCTTCTTATCAGGTTCAAGATACATTCCCTCTCCCCATTCGTTAAATGCATTAATAAAGACAAACTCATTACCTGCTTCTTGATTTTTCTTCATAAGAAGATATAAGTATTTCTCAAACAGTTCCGTCGATGCTCCATAAAAAAACGAACCATTTCTTCCCCTTCTGGGAGTATCATCGTAATCAGTAAACCCGCCAAAATAGGTTTTACACCTTGGCACTGATTGGGTTGTCAATGCTGTTTCCCACACCTCTTTATAATCAAAATAATTAACCTCATTCATCGAATACAACTTTACATTTCTAAGGTACATTGATGGAGCGTTAATCAAAACTGCATCCAAACCATTTAATTTCTTATCTGTACTCATTCCAATAACGCAAATGTCATTGATTCCGTTTTCTTTTGCTAAATTTTTCCAATACCACATCATTTCAGCTAAACAGGTAATGAGATTCGGTATTGTTATCAAAAATATTGGTATACCATCTACTTTTATGTATCTCTCATCTTTGAAAAAGGGCAACAGATATTCAAAATGTTCTTTCCATTCCCGCTCCCTGCCATATTTTTGTTCAAGCAGCACCTCATCCGCTTTATCGGTAGCTTCATTCTCAAATTTATCTGCCCATACATTTTTTATCTTAGCCCTGCTCCATGTCCTGGCCCACCCCTCATTTGCCCAGCAAAAGCAAAATGGCATGTCCAGTTCTTTCCATTTTAACAGGTTTTCTGCTGGCCTTTCCAACACCTTCTTTCCGTTTTTAAAATAATAATGATAAAAACAAAAACCATCTAAACCATATTGCTTAGCCAGTCCTGCCTGTTGTTCCATTGCTTTCCGGTCAAGTAAATTGTAATAATTATTACTTAAAGGCTCTCTAGGTTGATTATGTCCTTCAAACAATTTTTCAGCTTTTGTCACCGCTGTCCATTCCGTAAAGCCTTCTCCCCACCATTTATTGTTTTCTGGTGTTTCATGAAATTGCGGTAAATACATTGCTATTGTCTTTATTTTATCCATTATTACTCACAAGCTCCTCTTTTCCTTTGCATCATTTCCAGACAAGCTTCTCCCATTCTTCGTATCGCAGCAATCTATTTTTTGTTTTTGCCTTTAACTTCTCCATAATTTCATCTTGATAGTACTTAGGCGTAACTATAATTGCATCTACTTCTGGCAGTTCATCATCCAAGCCAGCTTGAGCGTAATCATTATTTTTTTTATTTTTATCTAATACATATTTTACAGTAATTGGCGTTTCCCGATACAGCCTAAGTAGTTTTTGTCCCCTTTGCCCCAATCCATAAACCGCAATGTTTTTACCAATACTTTCAATAGTATTTTTTATATATCTTTTTATAAATTCAAGTTCTTCCCTATTTACACATAAAATATCCATAAATTCTCTATCAGTAAGTCTTATATGAAGCCATTCGTAATAATTCAACTTTGCCGGATAATCTCTTCCGTCACTTTTCCCACTAAATAAACTACTCTGGCGCATATATAACCACCAACCTTTGGGATTTTGAAAAAATATATTCATACCCTGGTGAGTTAAACCATCTTCCCTATATTCACATATATAAATAATTTGATTATACCAACGTATTTTATAGCCATCATATGCTATTTTATCCCAAACTACAGCTTCAGTTAAAAATTTCTCTCCTTCAAATTCAGGAAAAGGATATTTCCTTAATATCGCAGTCTTATAGACCTCTGCTTTATCGCCATTAAGTCCGTACCGAGGACGTTCCAAATTAGTAGCATCCACATATCCATCAAATACCACCGCGTCTCCAACCACGCTCATATCTTTATTCGCCTTTAGCCCAGAAACTCCTGCCAAACTGCTATCCGAAGCAATGTTTTTCCACCAGTCCTCAATTAATTGAATTGCATTATCAATTAAGTAATCATCGCTATCTACTATAAAAAATGCATCTCCTTTGGCCTCCTGAACGCCGCGATTAATGGCCCGATGCTTTCCACCGTTTTTTTGTTGTATATATTGTATTGGAAATGGATTTAAATTATTTTTCCATTGCCTGATCAGCTCATCCGTACTATCTGTAGAGCCATCGTCAACAATTAACCACTCAAAATCATATGAAGTTTGAGACAATAAAGATTGATACAATTGCCCTATTAAGTATTCCCTGTTATATGTTGCAGTAAACACAGTAATCATATGGCCCCCTTTCTATTTCCTTCAACACTTTTCTTATATTGCCCAAGATGCATCATAATGGTGCATTGTATAGGAATCTGGTGTTCTTGCCTCTATTTTCCCCCAAAAACAACAACTACACAATACGGATGCTGGATAAACAGTCATATCCCCTATATGCTGATGCTGCCCATTTGTAATTAAGCCATATTTTTTTAAATACGCGGTCTGGTAATATGTACAATTATGTATTGTTCCATCTTCTGAATAACAACGTCCATCATAATCATCTCTCATTCCTTTTATTAATGGATGATTTTTTCTTGCTCCAAATCCCAGGCCTGTATTTATGAACAAATTTCCTTCGAAACCTAAATACGCTTCCTGATACAATAAATCATCCAAATTTTTCAATACTTCGACATCAGTATCTAAGTATATACCCCCATATTCATATACAATATCCAATCTTGCGTAATCAGCTGCAAATGCCCAACGTTTGCTTTCCCAAGCCTGTTTCATAAAAATATTTTTTGTTACATCATAATTATATTCGTTCCATTCTCTTATTTCATAATCTGGACACTTTTCTTTCCAGCCTTCAATATACTTTCTGTTTTTTTCCGGCAGAGTTTTACCTCCAAACCAAAAATAATGTATTATTTTAGGAATCATTGGTTTATCTGTCCTCTTAATTGAAAACAATAACTTTTTATTCCTGATTCCATATTTCTGATGTATTCCCAACACATATTCATATGTTAAAATATGTATGTTCCCATTATCATACAATTCTAATTGATTTATCACGTCCTGATAGTGTAATAAAGTAATAATAACAGTTATTGTTTCATCTTTTTGCATTTGAACATCATCCCACAAAATAACCGGTACTTCCATATCCCCTATTCTTCTATAAGTATATCTTTTTATAATATCATTATCAATAATACTACTGGGAATAAGATTAAGATTATCTTCTTCGGCATAATGAAGAAATACTGAAAGTCTTTTCCCAGCTCCCCAATAAAATAATCTTCCCTGATGTATATTATTTACAATTTCTGTCCACGATTCACTGTTTATTTTCATATTCTTTGTTTCCCTACAGACATTTCACTATTGTAATCAAAATAACTATATCCTAATATTATTAGGTCTCCACTCTGGCAACTATTTGTTTTTCATACTCTTCATCTCTAATTGCCATTACTTCGTGACAATTGCTCAATTCGGCTACACATTTTCCCGGTATTTCTACACGTTCATCTACTCCACGTAGATACCACTCATATTCATTATCTAATTGTCCTATATCCAAAGCCTGAATACCTTCCTTAGCCAAATCATAGGCTAAGACTGTGGCTGCAGGGCCTAAACTGACCAATACTAATACATCTTTCGTAATATGTTTCTTAACCAAAGATAAAATTGTATCATACTTGGCAAAAGAATTTGTAGCAGGTGCAATAATTCTTCGAATACTGTTTGCCCCCTCAAACAAATTATTTCTCACCCCAATATATGCACGACTTCCTTCTACCAATAAAATATTTCGCTTCTCCCACACCTGTTTAAACAGCTTAAATACATGTCCTGCATGCTGCTTGTCTCTATATATCATATAAGGCCGCGCTACATAAGCATCATAATACACACGAGCCATATCTATCACTTCCATTAAACTTTCTCTGTTTCCCTTACTTAAATAATCCCGTATGCCATATGCTGCACTTTCCGTATATTTCTCCAAATTACCGAAATTATCTGGCAATGAAATAATAATATGCTCATCATTGCTATAAAATATCTCTACTAATCTGTCTGCTAATTTCTCATCTACCTTTTGATACCATAAGCGCTCTCTCCTTCTCATTACTTCTAATTCGCCATCTCCAAATCTACTTAATGACTTTTTTTCTTTTATTATAATATCCAACAATTCCTCCGCTGAACGTACAATTGGCGTTGAACGCATTCCTAATTCATATGGAAGATTTTCAAATTGAAGTTCCGTCTGATGTTTATACTGTATCAGTTCTCTCTCCAGCTCACATATTTTTTTTACATTTGAATCAATAAATTCATATACTTCATCACTTTTCCAATAATCAATAACCTTGTTATCATTTATGCCCATTTCCTTGCATTGTTGTAATATTTCATAGCTATTTTTAACAGAAATTACTACATAATCAATTTTTACACTAACTATATCTTCCGGCGAAATTATTTTCCATTTTTCACAGTATAAACTCTTTTGTCTTTTTTTATCAGAGTCAATTATTCCAATAAAATTACATTTGTCCTTTTTGATTGCTTGTATAACTACTTTACCATTCTTTCCAGCACCCCACATAACCACATTACACATAGTTTGCCACCTCGCTAATTATTTTCTATATCCTCTCACTAACCCCCTTACAAATCTTGGACATGTTACTTCCTTTTCATAAGGATTTATTTTTGTCATAAACACCATATACCCATCTGACACTTCCGCCTCATATCCTGCCTGTCGTAATAATTCCTTTATTTGCTCCTCATCCTCAGCATTGTGATATGCGCATATATCCACTTTAATATTATTCTCTTCTAAGGTTTTTTTTGCACCACGTAAAGCACCTATTTCTGCGCCTTCAATATCCATTTTGATAAAATTAATATTTTTTCCACTAACTAGCAAATCTACTGTTATATCCTTTTGTGCATCACTTCCTAAAAATCCTTCAATTATTTCCACCTTGTCCTTATATGGTTCAAATGTGCATCTCAATGCTTCAATCCAATCCTTATCCGCTTCAACTAAATATACTTTATCCACTATATCTATTATATCCAGTGCAAAATTTCCTTCCGCCACTCCAGCATCCAATACGACGTCCCCTTGACATACATAGAATTTTTCTGTTTGATATCTATGTGGAGACATCACATCCTGCTCCATACATATAAAATTGTAATATGATTTTACGTGTTCTTTTTTTATGAATTTTTTTGAGAAATACATCTTTTTATTATTATAATATACATAATATAATGATTTATTTTTATCAAAATATACTTCTACATCTCTCGCTTCATATTTATTTTGAAAATCACTATTGTATACTGATAATGGATTTTGTTTCAAAAAAGAAATATATTTTTTCTTATCATTTTCTCTTTCTCCATCATAACTATTTATCAAGGCTGCCTTTTGACGATAATATACATTATCAATCAAACTGGAATCAATAAAAAACTCATTTGCAATCTGTTCCCAAACCGCTTCCCAATCACTACAAGCAATAACAATTTTATCAAACCTCTCTTTTAATTCTATAATATTGCTTGGTTTGTTTATAACATACCCATTCCAAACTTTTCCCCATTTCTGCTCATCGTTATCAACTACCATAATAATTTTTTCATTGATTAATCCAAGCATCCGACTGGCAATCTTACCAGTTCCCCATAATATAATACTTTTCATGATTTTTATGCCTTTCTAAATAACTTTCATTCATCACTTCCGTATATTACATCCTCAATCGAAATAACTGAATAATTATATCTCTTCCTTATTTCTTCTTCTATATTATCAAAGTCATCTATTACAGTTACCACAATAGCGTCCACTTTCGGCAGTTCATCCGCAATTGTCATAATTGGCATTTCATTACTCATATAAGCTGCATTTCTGTCTATTATATAATCTATCCGACACTGTGCATTCCTCATATTGCTCATAAAACATTTGCCTATCTGCCCATTCCCGTAAACAGCAATGTTTTTAGCTCCATACCATTTAAAAAATGAGTCAAATGTAATATTTTCTTCATATAATTTAAGCCATGTTAACAACATCGATTTGTAACGCTGAAGAATATCAACTTTTTTAATTTTCTCCAATAAAACATTTTCCATTCGTTTATGTTCACGAATAAGTCCTGCAACAGCTCCTAAGCCTAATCCTAATCCAAATATTAAAGCTTTATTTTTCATCCTGTCCTCAACTATACGAAAAAATATCTTTCATATTTTGCTTTCCAATTTTTAAAAGGCTCCATAAAAACTCTATATCTAAAATCCCATTATAATTTTTGACTATAAAGATAAAATAATCCCATATAAATTTTATATTTATCTTAAACAACTCGTCTTCCTTAACATAAAACGTTCTGACCCCATAGTGTCTGGCATTCCTGACATCCTTGGCAATATCCCTGTATGCAATAGTCGCCGCATATAAATTTTCATGAAATCTATATTGCAAAATATTTCTCAAAACTGATTTTGAAATGTTCATGTACTTACTAGCATACTGCGTTAATGCCTCTAGCTCCATTTTATGTGCTTCCGGCATCCACCAATATGGTCTGTTTCTCTCATTTATTTGATAAAATTTAGACTTATATCTCGCATAGCTAACTTTATTAACCATCTCTATCGCAGGGTACTGAATTACAGTTCCATCATATTTTTCCGCCAAAATTGCCCATACATAACTATGTGGATATATTCCATATTCTTCTTGATAAAAGAATGCTTTCTTATCTGGAATCTCATCCCAAATATCCTTCCTCACTAAAAATCCGGAAGGATGAAATAACGTAAATGCAAATTTTTCCAAAGCCTCCCTGCCTGCTTTATAATACTCTACCAGCGCCCCTTTTGACTTTACTACACTAAAAAACTTACCAATATAGCCAAACTTTATCTTATTTTCCTCACTCTCCAACAACTCAATGATTCTTTGTAAATATTCAATATGCAACCAGTCCCTATCCAAAAGATGCAATATATATTCACCATCCCCACACTCTATGGTTTCATACCAATTTCCTCTTGCACCTTTATTTTTTTTATTCTGAAATATCCGTAGCCTATTATCCTTTATTTGTAACAGTCTTATTATTGTATCATCTGGCGAATTATCATCCACTACTACTACCGCTATCTTAGACGACTGAAATTTCAAAATTTCTTTTACTAACTCCTCCACTCTATTGCTTTTATTATATGTTGAAATGCAAATACATAAAACTGGCTTCATATCATTTCACCTATTCACTTTCATACCTTTTCAAAATAAAATAAACCGAATCTGTCCCCTTTACTTTTTATATCATCATCATATATATTCAGTTCGACATTCTTTTCAAGTTTTCCATTCGCTGTTGAAGAGAACTCTATAAGTTTCATTTGGGTAAAACTATCGATTATTGTTTTAACATAAAAAATTCTATGTGCGTTAAACTGCAGCCTTTCTTTCCCTATTGGTACTGATATATACAACTTTCCTCCACTCTTCATTTTCTTTTGTATGCTCTCAAAACACTTAAAGCACGCCTCTGGGTCTATAGGATCTCCATATCTTCCCAATCCAAAATGCTCCAAAGAACATAGTGCCGAAAGACTCTCAATACTATTATCCTCAAATTGTTCCATATTAGTTGCGTCACCAACCACTGTTTTCAACCCAGGGATTTCTGCCGGAAATGGACGAATATCAATCATATTGACCGGAATACCATAAGACAACACATGTGCAATAAAACCATCTAACCTTGAGCCAATGTCATAGTGTTCTTTTGGCTTATTTTGATAAATAAGACTCGCCGCCCATAAATCCTGCCAAAAATAAGTACTTACAGCTCCTGCTTTAGCAAATTTATCCTTTACCATTGGATAAACATCTTCTTCGTTCACCTTAAAAGATTCTCTCTTATTTAACGAATTGTAAAGCTCTTTATCTCGCGCATAAAATGTTTTCTCATACAAATCATGTTGACAACAATATAGTTCAGAATTTTTTTCGCCAAGTATTTCACTTATCCACCCCATCTTTTCTTCCGAATCAATATGCGCAACTGGATATAAAAAAATCATTTTTTCCATATCTAGATTCTGATTTTTGGCTGTTCTATATATTTCATTTGAATACTTATTGGCAACAATAATTGCATCATGTGCCTTTGGAATTTCTGTATGCTTATATACTTTCTTTCCTTGAAAACAATCTCTTGCTGTATATGTTTCAATATAACCTAATACTTCAGCATGTAATCCATTTTCTAACACCCTGCTTGCAATGATTCCAGTTCCCCATATTAACACCTTTTTCATGTTTTCTTCCACTTTAAACAACCATCCTTTTTATTTTATCACATGATTTTTTATATCCTTATCCACTCCGGTGGGCATATATTCGCAAATTCATACGTTTTTGACCATTTTTTAGGAGCTATAACAATCTTATCATTTCTTTTATTTAACCAAGCTCCCCACCAGCTAAATGTACTATTTGCAATAATATTATGACTGCAAAAACTCATCATACACATATCATACCAGTTTTCATAACTATCAAACATACTTGCTTCTATATAAACAGCATTTTCTCTGGAGTAATGCTGTTTTACCCATTGCATATCATCTGAGAAAAAATAAAATTGGCAATTGCCCAACTGCTCTTCCATGTATTTCATAGCCTGATTATAATATATCTCATTACAAATATCCCCTAAAACCCGATAATACCTAGGTGATAGATAATCACCACGTCGTATATGTACACTTACAATATTTTTACTGTTTTCCAATCTCTCACATTGTTCTTTTAATTTCTTATCTACCTCTATATTAAATTTAAAATCATCTAGAAGGATATTTCGAATCAAACTAGCAAAATAATAATTTTGATGCAGTCCCCATACAATACCAGTCTGAATATTCAACAATGATTTATCTAACTCAAATTTACTTTCATTATAAATTATAAATTTATTAAGTATTTTCCCACTTTCATACCGTTCTATTAAATTAAGTTTCTGTTCCCTGTCACACACCTTTATTTCGAGATTTGGAAAAACCTCTGTAAGCTCAAACACTCCATTTCTCGGTCGAGTATAATCATCCAAATCAACATAAACATTCTGATTTTTTAATAGATAATTTCTCATTAACGCATATTGAAACATCTGATTCCCTAGTCCACCGCCGAACCGCACAATAAGTGAATTCTCATCCAATAATTCTTTTTTCTGTCCAAAATCATTTTCTATTTCCTCATAACACCCAAAATATACAATATTTTTTATTCCATACACTTCTTTTAATAATTTTACTACACTCTTATTTTCTTTAACAGCTATAACCACCATAGCTTTTTTTTCATTTAAAATGTCCGGCGGATATATTATTACTCCATTCTTTGTCGTTCCCCACTTAGCGGGATTACTATCTATATATCCCAAAATAGTGCTATCATCTTTATAATAAAAATACGCTAACTCTCCCCATCTACCAGCGCCCCATATGTATAACAATCTTTTTTTCATTCTATCTCCTTAAATCATTTTAATGAAAAATTCTCACTTCACATGAAATATCTTCTCCCAAAATTCAAGATGTGACTTCATTAAGCTCTTAGGATAAACGGTATCATGTGCCAATTGCCCCATTTCACTCAATCGCTCCCTATGACTTGCCAAATATTTTATTCTATCTGCCATTGTTTGATAATCTTCCAACGGAACAATATAACCGTTTACACTGTCAACAATATCTTCTCGAACACCTGATACTTCTGTAACAACTGGTACTGCACCATTTCCCATGGCCTCTATTATGCTTAAACTTCTTCCTTCATAGTCCGCCAGATTAACACAAATATCTTGTTTTCTCCAGAAATCAAATACCTCTTCTCTTTCTAATCTACCCAAAAACTTCACTTTACTACCCAAATTATTACAAGATACAAATTCTTCCATCTTTTGACGAGCCGCTCCATCCCCCGCAAGTTCAAAGCTAAAATCCACTTTATCTTTTTCGAGTATTTCCATGAGATTTAATACCAAGTCCATTCTTTTTTGTGAATACTCCATACGTCCAGCATATCCTATTTTTATTGGGACATAGCAATTATCAGAATAAGTTCGGCTTAATATTCGTTCACAAGGAAACGGACAAGTCATGGAATAAATATTTTCAGGCTGTATTCCTCTTTTTACCATGCCATCTTTTATATCTTCACTGACGCCAATATAAATATCACTACATTCTTTAAAATCTATGTAGTCCATATACACTTTCTCATTACTATTATGAATTACCGATATAATTTCAACCATATTGGGGTACTGACATTTTATTAAATACGCCGCCAACATTATTTCATTCGTCGTACAAGTGACAACTTTGAAAGGAAGCCTCTCCATCATAATATTAATCAAGCTTAGTACTGATTTCTCCAAAAACCGCTCATTATGATTAATATCAGCATTTATAATATGACCTGCTAATACAGACGGTACTTTATATGAACCATTATCAGAAACAATATAAATATTTTCTTTACCCTTGTTTATCAGGGCACCGCAAACATCCATTGTCCATGCTTCAACGCCTCCCAGTCCCAACCCATTATAACAATCAAATAATATTGTATTCTCTCTGTCTTTATAAACCTCCCAACTTAATATTCTCTCTTTTATCTTTAAATTTTCTTTGTATAACCTAAGAATAAGTTCATTATATCCTACTTCATTTGATAAAGAATACTGATATATTTCATTAAGTTGTTTTCTTATTATCTTTACTGCTTCAAAATCTGAAATGGTAATACATACATTCCCATCTCCGAATTCTCTCATTTTCTCTGGTGAATCAATTGAATATCCTTCAAATTCCTCCCCCCATTTATTAGGATTACTATCTATAATAGCTATAATGTTTGCATTTGCCTGAGCTAAAATTTTGCATAATATTTTACAACGTTTCCCTGAACCATACAAAACCAGTTTATAATCCGTCATTTTTTACTTGCTCCGCCGCTGGTATTGGATAATTTTTTGCTTCTGCGCCATGACAATGATTGCACATATCCAAATATCCCTTATCTGAATATCCCAAAGTAAATTCTAATAATTCTTTTTTGTAGTTTTCCCCATTAAGTTTATCCAAATCCAAATAATCATCCTGTCCGACATTATATCCCAGATTATCTGATACGCTTCGTGCCATAACACAATAATAAAATTTATTTTCTCGAATTTCTCTGCATGGGGTTTTACACTCATCAAAAACTTTTATCAGTTCCTCTTCTTCCGCTTTCCTGTCCAAATACTCAAATCCATAATCCATCCACTCTTTCTCTTCCCGCCCCAAAGCATATGACACATTATTTTCCTCTAACGTCTTAATTAGTTTTGCATACATCTCATTAAGTCTTGGAAGTTGTCGGGCATAATTAGATATTCGAACTAAAACATTATACCCTCTGCACACATCCAAAACTTCTTTATCAGGTATAATTGTGCCATTCGTCGTAATACTATATATCCCCATCTGACTCCGATATCTTTCTCCTATATATTGGACGGCTTTCGCCAATTCCTTATATAACATTGGTTCTCCACCAATGAGAACAAACTCTTGAATAAAATCAACTTTTGAAAAAAAAGAGTCTGCGCTTTTATACACCTGTTCTAAAGTTAAATCCTTTGATGTACTATTATCTACAGCATAGCATCCATGCGCACACTTTTTACACTTTAAAGAACAACGCTCTGTCAATGTTATTTGTGCTAATGCCATATACAACCTGTCATAACAATATGCAGAAATAACAGGAAAAATATAATTGGAGAATTCATTTAACAGCCAATAATCCAAGCCATGTTTTAGTGAATTTGCCTTCAATTGATTTTCAATCACAGGTGTATTCATTATTGATACCGCCACTATAATCCGACCATCTTTAGCTTTTAGATAATCTTCCAGAGAAACAATATCAATTCCTTCTATTTTACTTCCCTGTTTTGATTTATCATTATCAATAAATGTAATCATACAGCCATATGCGTGCAGAACAGTCAATAAATTTTTTCCTAAAAACCCGGCGCCGAAAATATAATACCTTTTTCTGGTATTTAACATTGCTAACAGTTTTTCAGCATATTCACCCAATTCATGGCCCTTATTTTCCCATTTCATAATAATTTCCCTCAAACTTCTTTTCTACTTACCGACATATATAATGTTTTTAAACCCTTTCTCATTTAAAAAAGTCATTACTTCCTGTCTATATATATCCAAAACTGCCACAAATATAATCACCCTGTCTTTATCTTCCTGCAAGCTATCAATAGAACTTACTTTATGCCCCATAAGGGCCTTTACATTTTTAGCTGCATCACTGACAAGCACGCCACTAACTACCACCTGTCTTTCATTAAATGTCTCCAGTAATTGCCTTGCAAGTGTGCCCGCCCCAAAAATAAATACTGATGATTCATTTTCTATTTGGTTGCATCCCTCATTAATCCTATTATCATCCAATTGATAAGACAAGTGATGAAAAACTATACTATTATATAATTGTTTAATATCATCTTCCCAATACTGCTGATTTACATTGCCTTCTAATTGTTTAACATAATTCATCATTTTTTCATGAATATAAAAAATAAAAGCCAACGAAGCATTCCTTGATTCTTTAACGCAACTCATAACCTTGATGATTTCATTTATATTCACCAATAATCCATATATATGTTTATCTGATTTTTGTTTTATAGTAGTGGAACCGACATGTGCCACATAAGTATATCCCACTTTATTGATACACATTCCTTTTTGAGCGTAAATAAACACTTTATATGTGAAAAGAAAATCTTCAAAATATATACCATTATAAAAAGTAATATTATTTGCTTTCAAATATTCTCTCTTCATCATACAGGTGCATACTGAGATATCAAAGGAATAATCTTTCTGTTCCATGAGATAATCCAACAGCTTTACTCCATTAATTACCATCGCATTAACTGTGTTATCATATTCATTAAACACTTTTCTTACTCCATCTGTCTCACGTTCAAATCTGAATTTTAAAAAATCTAAATTATACTTCTCCGTTATATTATATGTATACTCCAAAGAATCAGCGCAAATAAAATCATCTGCATCCACAAAACGTATATATTTTCCACACGCTACATTAATTCCTATATTTCTTGCATATGCCTGTCCCATATTTTTTTCATTATAAGACAAACTGATTCTATTGTCCTTACTGGCATATTCTTGGAGAATTTCTCTAGAAGAATCTGTAGAACAATCGTCAATACAAATAATTTCAATATCCTTTAATGATTGATTAAGAACACTATCAAGACATTTTCTTAAATATTGTTCTACATTATAAACCGGAATAATTACTGATACCTTAATCATTTTTCATTCTTACTTTCTGGGAATTATAATTGCAACGCTTATCCCGTCACCAATTGGCAGTACCCTAATTGAATTTTTACTCTCACTTACAAATTTATCGACTGCATATCTAGGGCCTTTAAAATTTTCTGCAAAATAATCATGCACAAGTATAATGCCGTTTTCTGTCATTTTATCGCTAAAAAACAATAACCCATTATAAGTTGGCTCATACAAATCCAAGTCAAGATTCACAAAACAAAATTTACCTTTAATATTCTTTGCCGTTTCAGGAAAATATCCCTTATGAATTATGCACTTTTCCGGATGGGGCATCTTCTCTAATACCAGTTCAACAGAAGTATTATTATAATCTCCCTGCTTTGCTTTAGATAAGTTGTCTTCCTTTTCAATGTCTCTTTTATCAAATCCTTCAAATGTGTCAAATAAATATAAAGTTTTGTCAGGGAAAAAAGTGTTAATCCATTTTGCAAAATCCCCTTCAAATACCCCCGCTTCCGCACATTCCCCGCTTTCTCCTCTTTCCTTAAATAATTTGGAAAGACTCTCCAGAAAAACTCTTCTGCTCTCCAATGGCGCATCCACATATGATGTGATAATTTTGTTTTCTTGAATACCCATTTGCATACATTGTTTTTTTATTGAATTCAATCCTGGGGCAGATGTAATAACTAAGTAATCATATTCCAAATCACCCATGCATTTTGCAGGCTCATAAATCGGAGTATCCCATAAAGTTTTCCCCCACTTATTTATATCATTATCAACGAATGCTACCACTTCATATTTTGCACATATTTCTTTATATAGCCGATAACCCCCCCCAGCAGCACCAAATAATACAGCTCTCAACATTCAGTTAACCTCCTGTTCCACATATGTTTTTCATACAGCAGCTAGCCCTCATAAATACTCGGTGTAACAAACTTTATTTTGATTTTTTCTGCAATTTTATTTCTGTACTGCATCAGTAATCTCCTGATTTCTACATTAATTTCTCCGCAGGTCATACTCTTTTTTTCATCAGGGAAGGTATCATCCACATAGTTCTGTTCATTTTCCTTTAAACCATCAAAACCCGCTATTCCTATTTCTTTTACTTCTAAAACTTTCAATAAATTCAATAACATTATAGTACTATTGTCACACAACAAGCTATCTTCTGATATTAACCTTGAATAGTCCACTAAATATGTGTTATTTATATCCGTATGAATATTTGATGTTAAAATACATTTATCACGTTCAATTCTGTCGCTAATTTTCTCCCAATGAATCGTATTAGCATAAAATAAGTAATCATATGATAATTTAGTCGGCACAAAATTTACACAAATTACTACTGGATTTTCCTTTTTTATATATCTCAATAGTTCATCGTGATATATTTCAATAGTTCTTCCCGGAGCCATTATTAAAATTCTTCGGCTGACAAATATACTTTTAAGATTCTCCAGAGCAAGCGTATCATCAATTTTACTCGAACAATAATTCCTATAGATTTTATTTATATTATCATAATCGTATCTTTGACGCGTTTTCTCATCTATGGCTGAAATAATATATTTTATATCTTTACTATTTAATCTGTACTTTTCCGTCAGATAAATAATATTATTAGGATGAGCGCTATAAATCCCCGCCATAAACGCCGGTATTGAGTAGCCCCACTCAACACATCTTTTAATTGAAACCAGGTACCGGTCGATAGCATCCAATATGACATCAATATCATAATCGTAATTATACTTTCTTGCCAGCAAATCAACAATCAATTCTGTATTAAGGTTTCCCGCACATTTGCCCATTCCATTCAAAGTAGAGTCAATTATAAGTTTTCTTTTTCCTCCCGATAACTGAATAAGCCTTTGCGTAAGAGCAAAAGACATCTGCATATTGTTATGTGAGTGAAAATCTACTGCAATATCTTTATCCAAGTAAGAATCTACAATATTCCAAACTTTTTCCAAATCATCAAGGTACATAGAACCATAGGTATCCACTATGCCAAATGAAACTGGATGGATGCTATTTGCCATGCATATTAGCTTGATAAGCTCCTCTTCGTTATATCCATTTGTATTAACATCCTGCAAATATAAATCATATCCTTTAGATTTGATAACTTGCATTTCACCTGTAATTTGTGGAGCTTTATCAAGAAAGTCCTTCCTTGTAAAACCATATCTGATTCCACCTACACCATCCCTGTCAGCTTCACTTAAAAACCCAATATCATACAAACCATAATCCATAAACAAAACATACTGCTCATCTTTTTTAGGATTCTTGCTGCATACCTGATGAATATATTTATCAGCATCATAGACTGATGAGAAAAATGTACTATTTTCCGCATATGTTCCATTTCGCAGAAATCCCATTTCTATTATATTAATGCCCGCTAATTTCAGTTGCTTTCCAATGCCTACAATAGCATCACTCTTAAAAGCGCAATCGATAATTCTTCCTCCATCACGCAATGTGCAATCTAAAATACTAATATTTTTCATCTGCTTAGCCTTCATTCTTTTTTAGATACTCGACAGCTATTTGCGCCATTTTATAATCTTCCTCCGTATCTATATCTATTGCCTCTATTTGATCAATTATTTTCATATATGGTTTTTTCCCAATTCTTTGATGATACTTTTCAAATACCTCACGAGTAAATATAAAGAAAGCTCCTGTTTCCATGTAAACAGGCTCCAGATTTTGAGTGGTTACAATATCTTGCATATCATAATTCAAAGGTTTTCCCTGATACCAGCAATAATCCTGAATTTGAATTGCACTAAAGGCGGAATCATATTCTCCACTAATCACTTTTTCTAAAGCTTCTCTAATAGATTCTGCTTTTGTAAAGGGCTGGGTAACATGCGTCAACACATAAATATCGGCCCCCACATCTCTTAAAAAATAGTCAATAATTTCCAATCCTTTTACCTGAAAACCATCAAGGTACGAATCTCTCTTTAAAAAGGTCAATCCCTTAGGAATATATTTCCTTATAGTCTCATCACTACAATAAATATATTTTTCATCTATTTCCTCAATTTTATTTACCGTATCAAATATATAATCACACATCACCCTCCCCCCTAGCGGCAAAGTATTCTTTCCGGGAAGGCGCTGATTATTCAATTTAATTGGAATAAAAGAGACTACTTTTTTCAATTTTTTCTCCTTTGCCTTTCTATAATTATTTATACAAATAAATAACAATGTAATCCGACAATCCATTTGCATTACATTCATTTTTCCATACACTATCAAATGTGTCTGTAATAAACGAATCCTTAATATCCGAACACGGCTCTTTTTCTCTCAACCACCCCAACAGGTTTCCAATTCCATAGCGTTGGAAATACTTGATTTCCATTTTTTGAAACCTTGCTTCTTCTGCCAACATTTTCAAATTATTGGCCGAAAACACCCACAAATGTTGTGTGCTAAACAATAATTTCTTTTCATA
>OFFT01000881.1_pt1 | contig 19737 bp, 17 predicted proteins | sample 1521581 | NCBI WGS metagenome assembly OFFT01 (sample SAMEA3504084, study PRJEB24116) | mouse gut metagenome | biome: mouse gut; feature: mouse-associated habitat; material: faeces | place: Denmark | collected 2011
GGATATTGTGATCGGCGTTCCCGACAGCGGATTGGATGCAGCATTGGGGTATGCGGAAAAATCCGGAATTCCTTATGGGATTGGGCTGATAAAAAACAAATATATTGGCAGGACATTCATTTCTCCGGGACAAGATGAACGTTTGGACAAGGTCAGAATTAAGCTGAGCCCTGTCAAGAAGGTAATCGATGGAAAAAGGGTTGTGCTGATTGATGATTCCATTGTCAGAGGGACGACCAGCAAACGGATTGTAAAGCTTTTGCGTGACGCCGGAGCGAAAGAGATTCATATGAGAATTTCGGCGCCTCCGTTTTTATATCCCTGTTATTATGGAACGGATATTGATTCGGAAGAAAATCTGATTGCATGCCATCACAGCGTGGATGAGATTGCAGGGATGATTGGAGCGGACTCTTTGGGATATTTACCAATCGGGAAGCTGAATAAACTGATAGGCTGTGAGGATTACTGCGCCGCCTGTTTTCAGGGAAAATATCCGACGAAAATCCCGGCAGATCTGCGTAAGGACCGTTTTGAAAGGAAGCTGTCCGAACGGGTTTGAGCGAAAGAGGTGCATGTATGATGAGAAAATTTGACAGAAAATTGATTTTGTCCGACGGCAGCGAATACTGTGGATATGGATTTGGTTCCAAGCTTGAAAAAATGACGGAAATTGTATTCAATACTTCTCCGGTTGGATATCAGGAAATCCTTTCCGATCCCTCCTATACGTATCAGACAGTCGTGATGGCATATCCTCTGATTGGTAATTACGGAATGGCAGAAGATGATTTTGAAACGGATATTCCAAGTATCGGCGGACTGGCGGTTCGAGACTACAACGACGATCCGTCCAATTTCCGAAGTAAATATACCTTATCGGAAATTATGGAGAAATATGACATACCGGGCATCTATGGGATTGATACAAGAAAGCTGGTACGTTCCATACGTGACCTTGGGAGCCGGAAGGCATTGCTTACAGATATGGATACATCCCTCCAGGACGGACTTTGCAAATTGGATTTATATAATATTCCGAAAGATGCCGTATCGCGGGTAAGCCGGAAGGAAATTCAGCAATACCTTGTATCGGATGGGAAGTATCATGTGGCCGCCGTTGACTGCGGGATGAAACAGAATATTGTGAGAACTCTGAACCAAAGAGGATGCAGCGTGACAGTCTTTCCGTGGAATACTTCTGCGGGGGAGATAGAAAAGCTAAGACCGGACGGAATCTTTTTATCCAATGGACCGGGAAATCCCGCAGATGTGCAGGCAGCCGCAGAAAGCCGCAGTCCACCCTGCCCTCCAGTATCCATTCTTCCACCTCAATATATTCACCAGAAATCAACTCGTACTCTATGTTGGGATAATCCGCATGGAACTTCCGTATGATATTCGGCAACCAATGCGTTGCAACACTCGTCAGCGTGCCAATGCGAATCAGCCCTGTCTGAAGCCCTTTCATTTCATTTACCTGCCTTTGCAGACTGTCGTACTCCGTGCAGAGCCTTTTTACATAAGGCAGCAGGGTAATCCCGTCGGAGGTCAGCCTGACCCCGCCACGCCCCCGTTCCAGGAGGGAAACCTCCCATTCCTTTTCCAAATCGGCAATCATACGGCTGATTCCGGACTGCGAATAGGAAAGCGATTCCGCCGCCTTTGTAAAACTGCCGTATTCCACTGTTTTCAGAAAAGCGGCATATTTCTGAATATTCATATCCACAGCGAAGCCCTCCTTTTTCAAAATCCAGGCATACAAAAACCCGAGGGGATCCTGCATCACGCAGGTCCGCCCCGGGCTTCGGTTTTACTCTCAGTCCTTTTCTTTGCTGAAAAGGCCTTTCTTTTTCGGCTGTTCCGGCTGCGGAGGTGCCTCGTTGGACATGTTCGGCTCTGCTTTGCCATAAATCTCCGTTTTTGCAACAGGGACACGCACGCCCTTGTTTAAGCCAAATTCCACAATCAGGCAATCATACGTCATATCTACAACTTTACCGTAAAAACCGCTGTTCGTAATGATGGAATCGCCTACTACAACAGAATTTCTCATTTCAGCCAGCTTTTTCTCACGTTTCTGCGTCGGTCTTACCGAAAGGAAGTACATGATAACGACCAGCGCGACACAGTATACTACAATAATCATGACAGGATTGCTGGAACTGAACAAACCGCCGCCGGAAGCCGCTCCGCCTGTTGCCGCACCGCTGCCATCACTCGGTTTGATTACCGCATCCAACAAAAATGGTACAAATCCATACATCTTTTTTCTCTCCTCTGCATTCTCTGTTGAAATTTGTATAATATAATGTAGTTATTATATAAAAGTTTGCCCTCCTCGTCAAGCCAATCCTTGACAGATTCCAGAATTTGTTCCGTTCTCCGCATAAAATCAAGGTTTTTGCAGTTGATTTAAGGGGATTTCACTTTATTTCTTTACCTGATTTGCATGTTTCCTGTGTTTGCTTTTTTATAAATTGGTGTAAACCGGCATAATTGGGTGTAAAAATGGTGTAAGTATTGGTGCAGGTAAAACCGCTTAACTGTACCATGAATCAGTATTTGCCTGTTGCTGTTTTCATTCCTGCGCATTGCAGCCTCACAGGGGCCATGAAAAGGAAAATGCAGGCAATTAAAAACCGATGGCTGGAAAAATCCAATCATCGGTTTTTTGCTCTCGATCCAATCTGCTCAGTGCGCCGCATCCACTACTACAATCGCAGAATCCCCCAGCCTTGCCTGTTCCAGCACGGCTTCGGCCAGCTTTTCAAACGACCCGAAAGAGGACGTTGCGCCCGCAATAGCGTCATACTCTCCATTTCCCTGCCCTGCCAGCAGCTGACCGGCATAATAACGGGTGTATTCATTCGGGTAAGTCCCTGTTACATGCAACATATTCTGCATATAAGCATTGTCCCAGCTTTTGATGAAGCCGCTGGCGTTTTCCGCGTTATATTCCACAGAAACAATCTCCCCGCCCTTCACCATGATTGTAATATATTCTTTCCATCCATGACTGAATTCAGCCGCCTGCGCAGTATAGTAGCCATCCTGAAGTGCCGCTTTGTCGCCGCAGCCCGTCAGCATCGTCAGAGAAAACAGCAGTATGCTCAACAATATCCGTTTCATTTGCCATGTCCCTCCTTCAGTCTGAACCTTCTCACATGGGATTGCAGCCGTTCCGCTTCATCCGCCAGCATACCGCTCGACTGCTCAGTCTGCGCGGCATTCTGCAGATTCCTGTTTGCAGCGGAGGAAATCACCTCTATCCTGCCTTCCATGCTGGCAAGCGCGCCTTCCTGGCTCTCTACCGCAGTAACAAGCTGGTCTGCAATCGTATTAATCTGGGCGGAAACCTTAGAAATCGCCCGAAGCGAATCTGCCGTATTCGCAGTCAGTTCTACGCCCGTCTGTATGATCGTGCTGGTGTTGCCCACCATTTCCGTTGCATTTTTCGCCGCTTCCGCACTCTTGGCTGCCAGCTCCTTGACCTCATTTGCCACAACCGCAAAGCCCTTGCCGGCGCTGCCTGCCCTTGCCGCTTCTACGGCCGCATTCAGAGCCAGGATATTCGTCTGGAATGCAATGTCCTCGATGGTCTTGATAATCTTGCCAATCTCGCCGGAACGGTCGCTGATTTCGGACATAGCCGCGATCATCTCCTCCATCTTCTGATTGGAAATCTGAAGATCCGCTCCCGCATTCTCCACCTGCTCGCTTGCCTTCTTTGCATTCTCGGAGGTCTGCTTTACCTGACTGGAAATATCATTGATGGACGCTGCCAGCTGTTCCACCGCACTTGCCTGCTCCGTTGCACCCTGGGAAAGTCCCTGCGCGCCGCTGGATACCTGATCGGAACCGCTTGCCACCTGATCGCTGGCGTCATTGATCCGAAGGAGGGTTGTACTCAGATATTTATTCATCTCGCGGATAGAGCCCAGAATCGCCTGGAAATCACCTACATAGTAATTCTCCGCTCTGGTGCGGATATCCAGGTTGCCCTTGGCCATCTCGTTCATCAGATAAGAGATATCCTGAATCACCGCCGAGAGCACCTCGCTGGTCTTGCGGAAGCTGTCGGCCAGCGTACCAAGCTCATCCCTGGATTCATATGTAACGTGACTTTGAATATTTCCGTTGGAAATAGCCTGCGCCGTCTTCTCCAGCTCATAGATAGGCCGGGTCAGCCCCTTAATGAGAACTGCCATAATTCCAACTGCAATGAGAACTGCCACAATTAACAAAGCCAAAAGAAACAGAGACGCATTGTTTGTAGTTCTGTTGACGGATTTGCTCATATCCTCAGCCGACACATTGGCTTCCCTGTAGATTGCCTCCGCCGCCGCGGAACTCTGGTCAAAAATCTCAGAAAAATCTCCTGTGAGCAGCTCCCGGGCTTCCTCCCAGTTGCCGGCCTCCATCAGTCCTAAGATCTCCCCGATAAGAGCCTGGGCATCGCCGCTGTCATCCAGAAGCTTCTGTACGGAACCGCCGGCAGTTCCGGAAATCTCCTGAAGCTTGTTGAGGCCCGCCACAACTTCCGTAGCGCTTTCATTGATGCGATCCGCATATTTGGCCAGATCCTCTTCTACCAGAGCCGCATTTAAGCTTCCCCAGACATTGTACATCTTCTCGGCAACACTCATGCCTTCCGTGGCCGCCACAAAGGGACCCTCGTACATCTGATGCGATTTGTCTCCAATTGAGCGCAAAGCCGTTATGGAAAGTATCACCAGAGCGACGCTGAGCACCAGAATCGTTCCAAAGGAAACAATCAGCTTTTGTGAAATCTTTAAATTCTTCATCTCTTACTCCATTCTTATATTATTTTCATTTTCTTCCTGTGAATCCGGCGGTGTATCCGCGGGGCTTTTCTTTCGTTTCAGCTTTTCTTTGAGCTGGTCCCGCTTTTTTGCAAAAAGCTGCTTCATCTTGGAAAACCAGATTCTCCACAGCCGAAGCAGGCAGCAAGGCAAATACAGCCATGAGAATTTTTTCAGAACCGGAAACATCCCTGCCATATAATCCTTAGGAGGAAACAGGGCTTCCTTTTCCCGATTCATCCATTCTTTTCGCCGGTCTCTTTTATAAAAATCCGCTACATCCTGTAGCAGCGGAAGAATTTTTCCGCTTAACTGTCTCCCCTGTTCCCCTCTGGAGAGAATGTAAGCCTCCATAGCATTGTAGATCTCCATCTCGTCACTGATTCCGTTTTGAAACCAGATATCGCCCAGCTTTAAAAGCCGCTCCGAAAATTCTAAAATCTTATACCGTTTGAGAACTTTGTCCACATAAGGCCAGTTCAGTTCTTCCTTGTGGGCCTTTTCATACAGCCAGAAGTCCAGCACGGTCCGAACCGTTGCCCGGCCAAGGGCATAGTCATTGGCCGCCTTGCCTGCCATATAAAGGTAGGCTTCCTCCTTATCAAAGCACCGGAGATAACGGTAGCCTTTTTTCTTGGAATACATGCGCACCGGTGAATCAAAGTAGCGCTCCATCTTTTCATTGACAAACTTTATTTTATCATAAAACTTCACATAGACGCCTGGTATTTTATAGTATAAAATTCCTTCGTCCTCCCGGTTCTCCTGCGGCTCGTAATCCATACTGCGCATAATGGTGTCAATACGTACCAGATCCCCTTTGGAAACTAAAATATGGATAGCATCCATTCTGCGCATCTCCTTCTGGGGGTAAAGCTCCCTCAGGCCGGTGCCCTCCAGAATGAGAAAATGTATCTTCTTGCGCTCCAGCTGCCAGTGCAGCACCTCCTCCGCACTTTGATAGCCGGGTACGTTTTTCAACTCCCTCTGATAGCTCTCATAGAACAGGCCCTTGATTTCCTTGTCCATCTCTGAACTTAAACCCAGGATGCCGAGCCAGCACAGATTCGCTACCTGATTGGTATCCGCCAGCCGGTAGATGGTCCTCCAGGGCATCAGACTGCCGGACATGACAGGAACCTTCTTCTGATTCATGACCGCCGATACCAGCAAAAGCAGATACCGGCGATCCTGCTGCAATACGTTCATCAAAGGAACCTCTCTCTTCCTATTAAAGAATTCCCCTCACAAAAATATTTCCCCTCGTGAAGCGTTTTCCCGTGCCCCTCGCCTTACAATTCGGGACACAAGAAGAAGGGCCGCCTTACTCGGCCCTTTTCTCTTATACGAAATAATCCATCATCAGCCCAAGGGCCATATAATTACTCATATTATAAGCGCCTGCTTTGGAAAACGTATTCAAAAAATGATAGCCGTCCGTGTTCTGGCTGCTCTCCGCCTGCCGCACACTGTTCTGCACCAGTCCGGCGGAATTGGCCCGAAGCCCGGCGCTTCCTCTGTCAAAGGCTGCCTGCGCAATGCCGTTCCTGCCGGAAATCACATCCCGCACCAGATCCTCGTCCTTCTCCAGATTCTTCGTAAGCTTCTCCTTATCAAAGGAAAGGGTTCCGTCCTTATTGGCGGTAATTCCCGCCATCTCAAGAGACTGCTCGGAGCCTAAGCTTCTCACCATATTCCGAAGCTGCCGGCTGACCTCCGATCCCTGACCCGCATTGTTCCGCAGGAAATCCACCGCTTTGTTGTAATTATTCACCAAATCTTCCACACCGGAGATCAGCCGCTCACTGTCCTCCTGAGGCTCAATATCCGCCTTGCCTTCCTTCTTAAGCGTAGCCTGAATCCTTCCCATATCCAGAGAAATCTCATTGGAGGAGGAAACATAATTGCGGCTTGCGCCGTTCTCCGTAACGGAGTACTTTGCATTCTGAGCCTCCTGCGCCGTCTCGCTCAAGCCCTTGGCAATCCCGGTGTCGCCGTTTACCTGAAAGGTATTGCCCTCCCCGGTCTTTGTCCCTGTAATCTGAAGAGACGCCTCCCCGTCCTTCACCACCACATTCGCCTGTACACCGCTCTTGGCCCGGTTGATCTGACTGGCCGCCTCCTCAAGCATCTCCTGGTTCGTCCTCAATCCGCCGCCCTTCTTCCGGGCATCCACCTGCACAAACACACCGGACACGCCGCCGGAAGCGCTCTTGGACCGGATACTGAAATTCATACCGGAGGAAGCCTTCGCCTTTGCATTCACGCCCGCGCTCTGATTCATCTGAGCTTTCGCCACCTGGCTCACATTAACGGAAAGCTTCTGTCCGTATCCGCTGCCGAAACGCTCCTTGGCCGACAGCACACTGTTATCGGAGCTGCCGAGCTTTTTCGCATTCGCCGCACCGGAGGAATTTGATCCCCGCAGAGAGTTTGCGGACTGCATCAGATCCGTCATCTTACTATTATAATTCTTGAGGAAATTCAGACTGGAATCCTTGTACGTCCGGTTCACACGCTGCACCGGAGACACAGCCTGACGATTTGAATGATAATTATTCAGCGCCTGCTGCAGCCGAAGCTGATTGATGGAGGATGTGTAATTCATATAACTCATAGATGAACCAATCCTGCCAACTGCCATATCCATTGCCCCCTTTCGAATCTATCTTTAAGAGTAACAGTTCCAGCAACCGAACCGTCACCTTTAAAAACATTTCCGATTCATTTTAAAGATACCAATTGCCAGTGTAAAATCTGCCCTTTAACTGCGGACAGAATAGTACGCTGGTTACTCTTATATTATATATCGGTTCATTACAAAGATAAATAACAAAAAACAAGAAAAATCTTTATAATTTTTCAGATTTTCTTTCCCGAAGCTGCCGAACACGCCGTTCCTCAAAAATATCCAGAGCTTTGGAGCTGTAACCTGCATTCTTTTCATCCGACACAAGCATCCCCTCTACCAGAGTCAGCACCCTTTTGCGCATAATATTCACCAGCTCCACCGAATGACTGCTGACAATCACCGTAATTCCCTGATGATTCACATCATTAATCAAATTCATCATATCCCAGGCCGCATCCGGGTCCAGATTAGCCGTAGGCTCATCCGCCAAAAGAATCTCCGGCCCCGTCACCAAGGCCCGCGCCAGCAGCACCCGGGCCTCCTCCCCCACCGACAGCTCCTGCGGAAACGCCTTCACCTTATGGGCCATCCCCACCCGTCCAAGAGCCTCCGCAATCCGTCTTTTACTCTCTCTCCGGGAAAACCCACAGGACCGCATCACCAAAAAAAGATTCTCATACACATCCCGATCCCGCAGACACCGCATATCCGCCTGCATAATCCCGAATTTTCTCCGAAAAAAAGCCAGCTCCCTCTTCCGCAAAAGGCCGATATCCTTCTCATCCACAAAAATCTTCCCCTCAGTCACCTCCTCCTGCCTGCTGAGAAGCTTAAGAACACTCGATTTCCCCACCCCACTCTTCCCAATCAGAAAAACAAACTCCCCTTTCTCCACCCGAAAAGAAATATCCTCCAGATTCCCAATCGGCGTAGCACATAAATATAACTTTCCCTGCATGACCTTACTCCTCACTCTGCATTTGAGAATCTTCTTCCTGGTCTTTTGTCCCGGCAAGCGCCTCCTCCTCTGTCAGAAGTCCCTCCTCTGTATAAGAACATTTGGCGTTCCAGAGAAGCCATTCTGCGGAACCGCTGTCATAGACCGCCTGAATCTGGCTCCGGATCTGCTCTCCCCCGTAGCTCTGATGCGGATTGACCCAGGTAGCCGTAAAATCCTGCAGCCAGGCCCGGACCTGGGCCCGGTGTTCTCCCTTTGGAATCCCGGACAGCACTTCCTCCGACGCCTGCAGGGCCGCCAGCACGGTCTCATAGGGCTGGAGATCCGGATGCTCAATCCCGTAAACCCCGTCCCGGTAATGGGAAGGATAGACCATAGGACAGATATAGTCCAGATTCATAGCCATCTCCCTGTAGTCCTGTCCCACAAGAGACGCATCGTATTCGTTATCTATGATAGTGCCGAATACGTCCGCCGACACCCACACGCCCAGGGGGGAAAGCGTTTCATAGGCATACGCGGTAAATTCTGAGATTACTTCCGTCTTGGATTTTTCCTGGGAATCCTCCCCGTAATCCACTTCCTCATCCCGGATCTCCGTGGGAAAACGGATATAGTCAAACTGAATCTCGTCAAAACCGGCTGCTGCCGCTTCTTTCGCCAGATCCAGCAGGTATTCCCACACCTCCCGGCAGTAGGGATTCACCCAGGCTAGGCCGTTTTTATCCAGAAATACGCTGCCGTCTTTCCGGTGTACGCACCACTCGGGCCGCTTCTGCGCCAGCAGCGGATCCTTAAATGCAACAATCCGGGCAATCAGGTACACATCCTGCTCCTTCAGACGCTTTACCAGCTCCGGCAAGTCCGGAATATAGCGGACCGCTGCCTCCAGCTCTTCCACCATGGGCTGCTCCATCTGATAAGTCACAATTCCCTCATCGTTTTTGATATCAATTACCATGGCATTCAGCTCGCTGGACGCCGCCAGCTGCTACAGCTCACTCATACGCTCATGGCCGGCAATGGGACCCGTTACATAGATTCCTTTCACAGGCCCGGCCGGCACCCGCTCCGGTTCCGGCTGCTCTTCTTCTTCCGGAATTTCCGGCTGCTCCTGTACTGGTTCTTCGCTTGGTGTTTCTTCTTCCTGCATATACTGAACCGCAGGCACTTCCGTATCCTGCGTCTTGGCACAGCCGGACAGACACAAAATAAGACAGATACCTGCCAGACAGCTCCTCTTTTTTCTCATGCCGTTCCTCCCAAACCGCAGGCGAATCTGCTGCGCCCTTCCGGTTTTAATATCCGTATATCTCGTAAATCTCTTCCGTGTAGACACCCGGCTCCCGGTATACAATCAGCGGCTTTTCCACCGTAATGCGGGAGTTTCCCCCCTGGACAGCCTCCAAAAGCACCATGTTCGGTTCTTTCTCCACAAAGGGATAGACCAAGCGCATTCTTTTGGGTTCCAGACGATAGCGGACCAGTACCGTCATAATCTCTGCCAGCCGAAAAGGGCGGTGTACCAGATAAAAGCGTCCTCCCGGGCGAAGGACTCCGGCCGCCCCCCGGACCACATCCTCCAGAGAGCACAGAAGCTCATGCCGGGCGATGGCTTTGGGAAGATCCGGATTGACAAGCCCGTGGCTGTCCGTCATATACGGGGGATTGCTGGTTACTACATCAAAAGAAGCAGCCCGAAAAAGAGCCGCCGCTTCCCTGATATCCCCTGTCACAATGGAAATGGAATCCTCCAGATGATTGTACGCCACACTCCGCCGCGCCATATCTGCACTTTCCTCCTGGATCTCCAGTCCGGTAAAATTCCGCCCCGGTGTTTTCCCCCGGAGAAGAATCGGTATAATTCCCGTTCCTGTCCCCAGATCCAGCACCCGCTCCCCGGCCTTTACCCTGGCAAAGCCGGACAGCAGCACCGCATCCATGCCAAAGCAGAATTTCCGGGCGTTCTGGATGATCCGGTATCCGTTTCTATGCAGTTCATCCAGCCGTTCCCCATCTTTCAGCTTAATTGTCATCTAATTTGGACTTACCCTCCCTGCGCTCCAGAGCTTCCAGCTTCTTCAGCTCCTTATCCGAGATGTCTCCCTTTTCCTTCTTTCTTCTGGGCCGGAATTTCAGTTCTTCCACCTTGTATTCACGAATCTCCTTTTCATCTCCGTCCAGGGTCACGATAACCTTTACTTTCTGCCGGAGGACGTTGACGCTCTGCACCTCTCCTTTGAGACCGTCCCCTGTGGTTACATGGTCTCCGGGGTTAGGAAGACGGCTGTTCAGTTCCTCATAGGTCTCCTGTTCATGTTTCAGGCAGCACATAAGCCTTCCGCAGACGCCGGATATTTTCGTGGGATTCAAAGAAAGGTTCTGCTCCTTGGCCATTTTAATGGAAACCGGAATAAATTCCGAGAGGTGGGTATGGCAGCACAGGCTTCTCCCGCAGATCCCTATCCCGCCTATAATCTTGGTCTCATCCCGGACGCCGATCTGACGCAGCTCAATCCTGGTTTTGAACACCGATGCCAGATCTTTGACCAGCTCCCGGAAATCAATTCTCCCGTCGGCCGTAAAATAAAACAGCACCTTATTGTTGTCAAAGGTATATTCCGCCTGTATCAGCTTCATCTCCAGCTTATGCTTTTTGATCTTCTCCAAGCAGATACGAAAAGCTTCTTTTTCCTTTTCCCGGTTTCCCGCCTCCCTGGCGTCATCCTCGGCAGTGGCAACCCGCAGCACAGGCTTTAACGGCTGGATGATCCGCTTCTCCTCTACTTCCTTTGTTCCCACTACTACATATCCGTATTCCACGCCCCTGGCTGTCTCTACAATCACATGCTTTCCTTTGGGGATATACAGTTTCCCGGGAGAAAAATAATAGATTTTTCCCGCATTCCGAAATCTGACGCCGATTACTTTTTCCATTTCAATTCTCCTTTATGGTCAGCAAAAGCAGCTCCATGGTAAGTTCAAAATTCACATTCGCCTTCAGGCGCACTTTTGCCTTATCCAACGCTTCTATGATGCGCTCCAGGCCCTCATAAGAGCTTTTAGACGCCTGGGCGCTGATATAGTTAATCTCCTCCGCAAACACCAGTGTATCCACCTGCCGCGTGGCTTTAAACAACAGGACATCCCGGTACCAGAGCACCAGAAGATCCAGATAATCACTGATATCCGCCTTATAGTCCGAGACACGCCGGACGGCGTCCGTAATCTCGTAAATTTCCATGTCTTCCATATGGCGCACCAGATGAATGGCATGATCTTTCAATTCTCCGAAATGCTCCGACTGGGCCAGCCGCTTTGCCTTGCCGATATTTCCTCTGGCGAAAGCCGCACACACGTCCGCCTGATAATCGGGAATCTGAAGCTGCTCCATCAGATAGCTGCGGACCTGGGCATCACTGACCGGGCGCAGCTTTAAAGTCACGCACCTGGATAAAATCGTAGGCAGAAACCCATCGGAGTTGGTAGTCAGCAGCAGAATTACACCGTAAGAAGGCGGCTCCTCAATGGTCTTGAGAAGTGCATTCTGGGCCTGAACCGTCATTTTCTCCGCCTCATCCACCAGGTATATTTTATAAGGACTGCTGTAAGGACGAATCTGCATGTCCTGGCAGAGCTGTTCCCGGATCTCATCCACACCGATGGAATTGGGTTTCTCATGGGAGACCCGGATAATATCCGGCTGATTTTCTCCGGCCGCCTGCCGGCAGGAACGGCACTCCCCGCAGGCATCCGCCTTTTTCTGCTCACACTGGAGGGTCTGGGCAAACGCACGGGCTAAAAGGCTCTTTCCCGCCCCCTCTTCCCCATCCAAAATATAGGCATGAGAAATCTTTCCCGTGCGGATGGCATTCTGCAGATGTCCGATGATCTGTTCGTGTCCGATGATTTCTGAAAAAGCTGCCATATATTCTTCTGCCTCCTGTTAGAGAGATACTCCGGCACTGCTCATTGCCGTCGTGGACATTATAACATAGCTTTCGCGGGAAAGACAAACTTTTTATTCCCAATTACAAAAAGTGACAGTCAGCGTTCCTTAACTTCCAGAATATACGCTGTAATTTCCTGGATACATTCCTGCAGGTTTGTATTTTGAAAACGCTTTTCAATCCCGCTCTTTTCAATGTTTTCTTCGGAAAAATCTTCGCTGTCCGTCAAGAAACGCCTGCAAAGCTCCGCATATCCGGGCGTTTCCTGCGCCCGTTCCCGATCCAGCGCCCGCTGCAGGCGTTCCCCGTCCTCCACTTCAATATATATGGGAATCACCTTTTCCGTCCCATAGTATTCCCTGGCAGCACGGAAAGAATCCAGGACGCCGATCATGGCATAGCTATTATTTTCCAGGTCAATAGATTCTCCATGAGCGGTAAAATATTTCCAAACTCCATGGACGGTATCGTAAGACCTCACCTCGATTACGTTCCCCTGCTCCGTCATACGGGCCAGTTCCTCTTCGTCCGTAAAATAATACTCCACTCCCGGCTGTTCCCCCCCGCGCATAGGGCGGGTGGTGTACATTACAAAAGGCCGGAGGGCCAGCTTGGGATTTTCCATAAGATTTTTGAAAACCGTATCCTTCCCCGTTGAACTTTTTCCGATTACATAAAACAGTTTTCCCATCTCTGCCTCCGTCTTTTATTTCAGTACCGCAATCTGGCCGTCCGGTCCAAGCCCGCGCACCGGGAGTCCCGCTTCCAAAAACCCTTCCATCTGCTCCCAATCCCGGGAATGTATCTCTTCTCCCGGAACCAGGAACGGAATTCCCGGCGGATAGAGATACAGATAAGATGCCGCAATCCGGCCCGCACACCGGGAGAGTTCAACCAGTTCCCGGGGCAGCTCTATGGCCGTTCCTGCCGCATACACCGCTGCGCCGGATTTCCCATCCTTCTCCCGAGCCCAGGGCCAGACCCTGACGCCCGGGGAAAATTCCCCGTCCAGCTCTTCCAGGGCTTTCCCCAGACGTTTGAATCCTTCCTCTGTATCAGCCGCTCCTGTAATTCCAAGCACATAATAGGGCGCCGCCATTTCCATTTCCAAATGATACCGCTTTCGCAGAAGCTCTGCAAGCCCCCCGCCGGAACTCTCTGCCCTCCAGGTGGAAACCAGCAGTTTGGAACGGTCAAAGTCCCATACTCCGTCCTTTCCGGCCAGCTCTTTGCCTACCAGGAAAAGCCGGCTCAAGCCCCGGCATCCCTGCCGGAAGGCTTCCAGGCGCCGGACGTGCGTTTCAAAGAGAGCACTCCCCTCACGTTCCAGAAGTTCCATACAGCTGTCCAGGGATGCCATCAGGACATAAGAAGGACTGCTGCTCTGGTAAACCGACAGGTAACGGCGGATCCGTTCCCTGTCTGCCAGCCCTCCCTGCACATGAAGGAGAGCCGTCTGCGTCAAGGACGGCAGTGTCTTGTGGACGCTGTGAATCACCACGTCCGCTCCGGCTTTCAGTGCATCCTCCGGGAAATAGGAGGAAAAGGGAAAGTGGGCTCCGTGCGCCTGATCTACCAGCAGCGGACGTCCATACCGATGGCAAATCCGGGCAATGGCCCCGATATCCGAACAAACTCCCTCATAGGTGGGCGAAGTCACAAGAACCGCCTGGATTTCCGGATCCGCAGCCAGGGCTTTTTCCACATCGCCGGGGAAAATTCCTCCGTTTATCCACAAATTTTCTATCTGAGGGGGATAAAGATAAACAGCTCTAAGTCCCCGCAGCTCCGCTGCATGATATGCGCTGCGGTGGCAGTTGCGCGCCATAAGAAGGGTGCCTCCCTGGCTGGTACAGCCAAAAACAGCGCTTAAAATCCCGGCCGTACTTCCGTTTACAAGGAAATGCGTTTCCTCTGCACGGTAAAGCCGGGCCGCCCGCTCCTGAGCCTTCCCCAGCACTCCCCCCTTTTGCGGATGGTGCAGATCGTCAAAGCCTTCAATCTCCGTAATATCCATTCTGTACGGGTGAGAAAACAGCTCTTTCTGTCTTTTATGACCCGGCATATGAAACCCGTAAAAATCAGAAGCCTGATATTCTTTCAGCTTCCGGCACAGAGACTCCGCTTCTTCCTCGCCGGCCTGCTCCTTGCCCGCATAGTTTCTTTCTTCTTTCCGGGCTTCCCTTAAAGGCTCCATGCTCCGTTCCAGAATTCCCTTCATATAGGCGATCAGCATGCCGTAATTTGTCATGGGAACACCCATAGCCCGGGCCTGGGCCAGACGGAACTGCATTTCCCGGTCGTTCAGCATACAGCCCCCGCAGTGTACCACCAGACGGTATTTTGTCAAATGTTCCTCAAACTCTGTCCCCGAAGTGAAGGAAAATTCCAGATCTTTTCCCGTGTATTCCCGAATCCACCCGGGGAGCTTTTCCGTGCCGATATCCCCGCACTGGCGGTGATGCGTACATCCTTCGGAAATCAGCACCGATCCCGGAGAGATTCCAGCGCTTTTGCTCCTGCCTCCGTCTGTGCAAGGTTTCCTTTATACCGGGCAAATAAAATGGAAAAAGACGTAAGAGGGATATCCCGGGGAACCTGCCTGTGAACCGCTTCAAAAACCTGGCTGTCCGTAATCACCAGACGTGGTTTTCCGGCGAGCTTTTCAAGCGTCCGGCTAAGCTCCGTGTCCCGGGTCACAACCGGAACCGCGCCTGCCTCCAAAATATCGCGGATGGTCTGCTGCTGGGGCAGGATTAATCTCCCTTTTGGCGCAGCCTTGTCAATGGGCACCACCAAAACTACAAAATCCATAGGCCCCAGCAAATCCCCCACCAGCCTTTTTCCCTGATTCTCAGGGAGAAACAGCCCTGCCGCCTGTTCTTTCAGCTCCCATATCCCTTCTCCTGTACGGGCACTTACTGCAAGAACGCCTTTCGGAATATCTTTTTTTGCCGTTCTCTCCCAAAGATCACATTTATTATATACAATCAGATAGGGAAGCTTTCTCTTCTGAAATTCCTTCTCAATCTGCCTATCCTCCGGGCCCATACCGCTGCCTGCATCCACAACGAGAAGCGCCAGGTGCGTTTTCCTCAGCACTTCCAGGCTTTTTCGGACGCGCAGTTCTCCCAGCTCTCCTTCATCGTCCAGCCCCGGCGTATCAATTAGAATCACCGGACCCAGGGGCGGCAGCTCCATGGCTTTATAGACCGGATCCGTCGTCGTACCTCTGTGCTCGGATACAATCGCTGCTTTCTGGCCTGTAACTGCATTGAAAATGCTGGATTTTCCTGCATTCCTTCTGCCGAAAATCCCGATATGAATCCGTTCTGCAGCCGGAGTCTGATGGAAGCCCATATGCCTGTTTCTCCTTTTCTTTTGCAACTATTTTACTATAAATCCAGGGGAATTGCCATCCCTGATATGGACAGCTATGAGAAAAATCTTGTATGTCTGCTGCATAAAAAGGGCCTGCCGTCTGGGGCAGGCCCGCAAATATTATCCCTCAATAGCGATAAAGGTATTTTCCTCCACCGGTTTTTGGGGCTCCTCTTTGGGAATGGAAAGCATCAGGATTCCGTTTTCAAATCTCGCTTTGATATCCTCCTGCCGGACCTCCTCACCCACATAAAAGCTTCTGGCGCACTGGCCGCAGTAGCGCTCTCTGCGGATATAGTTTCCCTTCTCATCCTTTTCCTCGCTGCCGGTATTTTTTGATGCGCTTATGGTCAGATAACCGTTTTTGAGCTGTGCCGTAACATCCTCTTTCTTATAGCCCGGCAGTTCCATCTCCAGCTCATAAACACCTTCCTTCTCCTTCACATCCGTTTTCATCAGAGTGCTTTCCCTTTTGGACGTACCGGAAAAACCGCGATCAAAAGGAAAATCCATTAAATCGTTGAACAAGCTGTTACCAAAAATACTAGGCATCATCATCATAATTCACTCCTCCCTATTTAGTCAAGTCTTTTTTCCTTGAAAATCAAGGATTTTTCGATATACTATCAATAAATATCTCAGAAGAAAGAGCCATTGGTATGGGCATTTCTCTGTATCTGGTACGAAAATAGCTGGTTCTGGGTACACGAAGTAAAACGTCTTGCTTTTCTGTTTTACATGGCCTTGTGTATACCCATCCATCTACGGCAGCGAACCTCCCGTGTCTACCAGGATCACCCGCATTTCTGCAGGGTCCTAACTTCCTTCGTCCCGCCTGTCCATAACCAGGGTGTCAGCTTAGCTCCTTGTCAGGGTCTTGCCCTATGGTGATGATTCCTGCCGACTACTGGCTCATTCTTTGTCTTAAGTCTTACTGACCTGTTCTGTATGATCCGCAAGCCAGCACCTTGCGGCGGACGTTTCCCCAGCCTGCTCCTCATACTTTTCAGCTTTCCTGCCACAGCTGAATTCAACTCTCAGATTTTTTCTAAAGGTTCAATTCAACTGTAGCAGGGATTTTACTTGTTTTGTCTCTGGTTGTTATGCTGCCTGTATCTGCGGCCTCCTGATGTCTCTCATCAGTTTCTCCGCATCATAATCTACACCTTTTGTAAGAATCGCGTAGAATACCCTTATAACCTTGCAGGCTACCGCTACCACTGACTGCATTTTTTTCAGCGGATTTTCCTTTCGGCTCCGATAATACTCATGTATTTCCCGGAATTCCGCATTCTTTCCAATCAGTGATATCGCCGCCTCATACAGCACATATCTCAAGCGCTTCCGCCCGCGGTAGCTGATCCGGCTTTCTCCGTTATGCTTGCCAGAATCGTTCGCCACGATCGCATATCCCGCCAGTTTCTGCAGCTGTTTGGGATTATCGAAACGTCCTATGTCCCCAACCTCTGCAATAAAGCCACTGACTGTAACCAGGCCGATCCCTTTAATCGCCATCAGCTTATCAATATATGGGATCTCCTTTAGTTTTTCTTCTATATTTCGCAGCAGTTCCTCCAGTCTTGCCGCATATATATCCATGTCATTCAGCAGATTTTTTAATTCGATTCTCGCTGCTCCCGGCGCTTCCTTATTCCCAACGCTATGCTCTGCAGCTGATACCAGGGTCTTTGCCCTCTTCATTCCAGCGCCTCTCAGCTTCGCATCTCTCCAGATTCGGTTCACGCCTTCTGCCCCGAGCTTTACAATATCCTCCGGCAGCGGGGCTACCTTCAACACCATTCTGCCACTGACTGCTTTTAGATCTCCGTATACGTCTTTATATTCCGGAAAGTAGATGGAAAACCATCTTGCAATCCGGTTTTTGATCCTTGTGAGCTCTTCCTGCGTCTGGAAGCGCAGGTTCGAAAGACTCCTGATCTCCGCGTAAATACCGGTTGGTATATATGGATAGGAAAAACGTCCCTCATTGACCAGTGCCGCGATTGTTTTGGGATCTTTGCGGTCATTCTTGTTGGGATTGTTGTCATCCAGTTCCTTCGATTTCTTAACATGGTGGGGATTCACATGCACCGGCTTCATTCCGCTGTCCTGCAGGAATTTCCCTAACGCAAACCAGTAATGACCGGTCGGTTCCATTCCAGGAATCACATCAGTTTTTCCATGCCTTTCTGCGATATCGTCCATCCATGCTTTCAATGTCAGGAATCCGGCTTCTGTGTTACTGAACTCCAGCGGCTTTTTGCTATACTCATAATTCCTCCAGTCAAAAGCCCTGGCGTAATGAGTTTCGCTTCCGACATCAATACCAACTATCAAAGTTTTTTCAGTAATAGATGCAATTTTTGCGTTCTGTGTGTTATAATTCATTTCAGATACCTCTCTGTTCAATAAGATTTTTACTAACCGGCAAAGTCAGTAATCTTATTTTACTCTGAGGTATTTTTTTCTCAACCTTCTTTCTTGGAATTCCCTATACTTAAATTATACAGGAAGCTCCTAACATGATTATCAACTTATTTTTTCTTCTTTCTTATGAGTTGATACCTCTTTTTTTCTTTTTTCTTGTTACAACTGTACTATAACGCTTTTTGTTAGCACTGTCAATAGATGAGTGCTAATATTTTGTGAAAACTTTGTGAATTATCCGACATTAACCTCTTAGGAATCGCTCTTCAAATATACAAATCCCCAGAAGTCCTAAAATACATGCTGTGGTTACAATAACTTCCATCTTTTTCCCTCCTTGAGCTTTCCTTGCAGTCTGGTACGCCAACATACCTTTGAAGTGCTCCCTCTGTGAGCATTTCAAAATAATCCGGCTCCGTCTCTGCATACAATTTTAGTTTTTCAAATAGTTCAAACTTCATTCCCGCTGCCTTTCTCTTTACAGCTTTTATTTTTGATACTATAATTATAATTAAGATATTTGCTGAATCATACTGAAATCAAGCCAATTAATAGTATTATATTGCCAAAATATAATTTAAAATATAATTTTGAGGACGCGCTGTGGAAATTACAGGAAGAATTAAACTGAAAGAAAATCAATTAGAAGAAATTGAAGGACTTACTTCCGAATATCCGTATGTCCTTCACCGTACTGCGCTCCCGGAGACAAGCATCCCCTGGCATTGGCATGAAGAATTTGAGTTTGTTTACATTGTCTGTGGCAGCCTTAAGCTGAATACTTCCTCCCAAAGTTACGTTTTTCAGCAAAATGAAGCCTTTTTCATCAATTCTAATGTTTTATGCTCTATGGAATGCGAGAATGAACACAAAAGCGTTCTCTGTGATTCCCACCTGTTTCATCCAGTCCTTTTAAGCGGTCATTTTCGAAGTGTCTTCGAAACAAAATACATAGAACCCGTCTCCAAAAATCAAAAGCTGGATATCCTGGAAATCCGGGGAAGGAGCGAAGGCCAGCAGCGGATTCTTGCCAAGCTGAGAAAGCTGGCTGCCCTGCAAAGTGAGGAACATGCGGAATTTCCCACAAGAAACCTTTTGTCTGAAATCTGGCTGCTTCTTCTGGAAGAAATGCAGGCATTGAATCTCCGGGATGTCCCGGCAAAATCACTTCACCAAGAACGCATTCAGACAATGATGTCCTACATCCACCAGCATCACCGGGAAAAAATTACATTGGAAGAGATCGCACAGTCTGCCGCCGTGAGCAAAAGGGAATGTCTGCGCTGTTTTCAGCTTTGTATTCGCAAAACTCCCTTTGAATACCTTTTGGATTACCGCATCGACGCTGCCAAAAGACTTCTGCGGACCACCAAGCTTCCCATTCTGGAAATTGCTCTGCAGACAGGTTTCTCCAGTGAATCCTATTTCTGCAAAGTTTTTAAAAGGCTCTGCAATAAAACTCCGAACACCTACCGAAAAACGTATGTCAATTAAAAAGAGCGTATGACCGCTTTTGCGGATCCATACGCTCTTTGTATGAGCGTGCGGGGGTTCGAACCCCGG
>OFFT01000894.1_pt1 | contig 19542 bp, 15 predicted proteins | sample 1521581 | NCBI WGS metagenome assembly OFFT01 (sample SAMEA3504084, study PRJEB24116) | mouse gut metagenome | biome: mouse gut; feature: mouse-associated habitat; material: faeces | place: Denmark | collected 2011
CCGTTATCTCCTTTCTTCCTAAAGCGTTACACCCTCAGTCACATATTCTTCTTCCATTTCATCATTGTAAATCCAGATATAAAAATCTTCGCCATATTCAAGCAATTCATACCAATTCTCAGATAAGCAATAGCCAGATATTTCATCTTCCAAATCATCGTAATCATCGCTTTCTGCATCAAGGCAGTAGTTAAAATGCAACTCTATATAGTAGTCATCTATGCCATCCATTTCCTCATCATAACCACGATACTCAAGCAGTGCTGCTAGGTGGTTTTCTGTTGGAAAATCTGCTTCAATCACTGAAAAGTCTTTTTCAGTCAAAAACTGTAATAAATCATCCGCATCGCCAATAGTTATCGCTTCTTTAATAAATTCTTTAACTGTCATGTCAATCTCCTTTCTCTATTATGCTATATCATCTAATTCATCAACTTCTACTAAGTCACCGTAATTCACTGGATCAGTTATCTTGTTAATAAGTGGATTCTTAAAATATCCCTCCAAAAATTCCACATATGGTCTTGCATCTTTGTGTTTCTTAGCATATTTTTTGATTTTCCCATACATACTGCGGTCAATCGTTTTATACCAGTTTTTTTCTCCCATACGTATTAGCAACATACGAAAAGCAACAACTATCTGATTACACTCAGGACAAACCAAAGCTGAATTGTAGTCCAGAAGGGGAGCAGGATTACTCCCCCAGCCTTCATGTTCCTCTCCGCACAGCGCACACTTCCATATATTTCTCCATTTTCCTATTATTTTACTCATATTCAATATCCTCCTTTTTTTATTCTATTTATATTAAAGTGCTATCTGCATCTCCTGAATCTCGTCAAGCGGAACCACCTCGCCAAGTTCTTGACTCTCTCCAATTATATTCCCATTTTCATCTCTCGCTCTAAAAGCCATATTCAAAAGGTGATTATACATAGGAAATTTTTCTTCAAACTCTGCTACTATATACGCATACATCACATCTTCTTCTGTTCCCTCTCTAAGTAAAATATTTCTATGATTCTTATATTTAATCTGAGGCTTTCTTAGATTATTAATAGTTGAATCTATGCTGATTACAAATGTTTCATCTTCCATATGTTCTTCTTCCCAGAAAACCAATTCAGTTCTGATTGCTTTATATTTTCTGCTCAGAAGCCTTTCCCTCGTCTTTACACAGGCAAATTTATGTTCGCCTAATATTATATTCTGTGTAGAAATGTAAGACACGAACTCCTTGAGAGCTTCCTGTGCATCCTCTACTTCTTTCATCTTATTGGCAAATAATCCTGCAAATTCTTTTAATGTCATAATCATAATCTCCTTTCTCTTTTCTTCTATATTAAATGGCTATTGCCAGTTCTCCGACTTCTTCCAGTGGGCAGTTGCGGCTATCCAGCAAACCTCGGCGGTATCGAATCTGCATTTTAGAATCCATGCTGTCTATCCTATAAGCCAAGCTCAACATATTACTTATGCGAGGGTATTTCTCATAAGATTTTAGTGCAGGCAATATGGCTTCCAAATCTTCAACAGAAGATTTTTTACATGTAAGATTCCTAAAATCAGAGTAAGTTACTTCTAATTCCTCTAATGAATCAACCGTTGACTGGATGCTCACTGTAAAGGTTGCAGGATCATCTGTTCCCTTTTCGATAAATATTAAATCACTCCTCACCAGCATAAGCTCTTTGCTTAAAAGCCGCTCCCTGATCTTCACGCTCATGAATCCAGGAATACCAAATTCACTGTGAACCATGTTACATACCAACCATTCTATTTCACCATCTTTATATTCTTTTAATGAGCTTACCCATTCTTCAAACAGTTTTTTAAATTCTTCAACTGTCATATTCTTTGTCCTCCTTTTATTCTTAGTAAAATATATGAAATTTTCAAGGTTCATCTGAGCCTTTTTCACTGGCTCTGTTTTTCATAGGTCACTTGACGCTACCTATTTCTATTTCGTTCTCACTTTCTGTTAAAAGTAGAATTTTTTCTTTCGATGAACATACAATAGCACATATGTGTTAAGATGTCAACACTTTTATTCGCATTTTTTTGTTGAGGTAGAATATTTTTTATGTTATACTAGTCTCACGAAAGGAGAATGCCTATGTTTTTCCTAGATACCTACCCTAGATATTACCTTGTAAGTGCTGATTTTCAGGCACATCCAGAGCTTTCCTTACAGGAAAAGACAAGATTAGTCATAGAAGAATATCAAGAGGAACTAAGAGCCTACTATGAAAAAGAGGGGAAAACTCCACCTTGGGCATCTGCTATGAGCCGCTACTTCATTATCTTATGGAGAAATCTCCCTAAGACAAATATTGACGACAATACAGAGGATACTTTGTTTGAAATGATGTGCCAGAGCATGGCAAACTTTAAAGATACTGTCTTTGAAGTGGTTATAAGAGATATTAATGTACTGGCGGATCATTCTATAGAAAAATTTATCAGGCGACTATGTATGATAAAGAAGTATGCCAGCATAAAACCCATTTTCTTAGATAACACTACCGACACGCTTCTTACTCCTAAACTTGAATCTGTCTCCGATGATGGTATTAAGGCACTGGCAATACAAACAGCCTTTTCTGATATGGAATATGATAGACTGATAGCGTTCCTTGAAAATATGTATATATCTGTAAAAGAAGAACCTATCGAAAGTGCCACCAAGGAATTTATCTATTATTACTATCAGATTCAGCAAAGCAAAAAGGTAATTGCGGCGGTCGTAGATGAAAGCAGTTTGAACAGGCGCACCCTATATCGCTATTTTGATGAATTTGAGCAACATCCTTTTTTCCCTGAATACTGTAAGCTGTTTCCAGAACTGATAGACAAGCCCAAAAAACGCCCACTTGCTTTTGACCTAGAGGCTTTTCACAAGGATGCCACCCCTATTTTTACGGAGGGTAGTATTGGAGCATTGGCTTCAGATAAGGATTTAAGCAAAGATTTCTGGAAACAAAATTCATTACTTTGTGACATAGCCGACATGAAAATTGATGGTTTATTAGAAAAATACTCCTTGACCTGCTCTATAGATGCTTACCGAACATGGCTTGCTGTAAAGAAAAAGTTGAAAATCAAATAACAAAACAGGCTCTTAGGAATCTACTTCCCAAGAGCCTGTATCTATTTTCTATGCAACATCATCAGCGTCCTCGTCAAAATCTATTGGAGGTTCCCACCCCAAAATGGATTTTGCAAGCTGTCTAGCTTCTATAGTGTTATCTACTGGCTCATATCCTGCCATAACTATACCTGCGGAAAACGTGTATCTGGCAGTGTTATATCCAAAATCTTCATCTGCAAATTCATAGTCCATTATCACTTCAGGAAACTTCTCCGATACCATAAGCATTAACCTCGGCACTCCACGTTCTGCAGTTTCAAAAACAATAATATTTCCACTCCTTCTGGCATCACAGGCATTATATTTTACACCCCAGTGATCACAAGACCAGCCATACCAGTCATGGTATCCGTAAATCTCATCCAATTCATGTAAGTACCTGCCATATTCGTAAATATCAGGTTTCAGTTCTAAAAAGAAATCCAGAAGAGCATCCCTAGTTTCAATTCCTGCAGCCGTAATCCAAGGATATGCAAAATGCTTGTCTATCTCTGTATAATCTCCAAGCTCTTTCGCCTGATAGTATTCCCATGAAGTATTGGTTTCACTTCCTGCTTCTGTGTCCACAAGCTCTGCTGGCATAGGAATGATATTGTTAAAATCAACCCCACAATCCTCGCTCTTTAGAAAATCAAACACCTTATCAATTTCCTCTTGCTCTGCATCATGCAGTGTTATTCTATTTTTCACCCAATTTAGTACCATTTATAAAGTCCTCCTTTTTTATTTTCTAAAGGAGTTCAGCGCTGTTCCTTTGATGTAACCATTATATCTAATAAATCAAAATCTGTTTATCTGTAGTTTGCGAATGGATTTATGAAGTAGATAATTAATTATTTTTACGATATATAGTTCTATATTATTTCAGAAACATCATAATATATGATTTTTACATAAAATACTTTTATTGGTGTTTATCGCACTAAAATAAGGCAGGATATTCCCTGCCCTATTGTCATTTCCAGTTAATATGTATCATTTCTTTTTCAAGTTCCGTTATCGTATCTCCTGCATTTGTCCGACAAGTTTTCAATTCCAATCTTATATCATAAAAATGAAATAGCACAAACCTCACAAACTCAGAAAATGTAACTATTCCTTTCATTGGTACTCTGCAACTTTCATGATTTGATATTGTCAAATGAGTTGCTGCATGGTCACATTCTTTATGATCATCAGGCGCATAATCTATCCTAAGCATAATAGGAACTCCATCTTCCACAAACCAATCTATATCATCTTTTTCATAGTCTTTTATTTCTCCAATATCCCATATTTTATTATGTTTTTTCATAAACACCAGACGCTCTTTTATAACTTCATTCCCATTAACAATATATTCTGCTTGAATAAGTCCTTTATCATATAAGAGAATCGTATACTGCTTTCCTTCTAATAAGGTATCAATTATCTGGGAACTGGTAACATGCTTATCAAATACAATGCTACCAGAGGTATTTTTCCCAGTATAGGAAATCTCTATTAATCTTCCCTGATGTGTACATTGAGAAATCCCCTTTTCATCACGCAGTAATTCCCGACATCTAAGCTCTGTAATGGTCTTATTCATATCATCTAAGATATTTCGCACCAGCTTAGATGCTGCCATATCATTCGCCCCCTGTTTTCTTTGTAAGTTCTTTTAATAATTCCTCTTTGCTCATACCAAATAACTCCTGCATAAGCTGTAGCTTAGACACCCCGCCCTCCTCAGTCAGTTTATCAATCAATACCTTTGTTGAGCCAAGAGCTTTTACATCTTTATCTGCCACATCTTGGTTATTTAGGAATATTTCTTTTTGTTTTTCTTTATCTGGATATTCTTCAAAATATAGTTTAAAATCATGGTTTTTAATTTCTTCAAACTCCTGATTCAGAGTTTCCATATCTTCACCATATCCCAACACTCTTACCCAGCCTTTAGAACGTGTAATAGCGGTAAACAAGCCATTTCTATCACTTCTTCTCCGCAAAGAATTAACACATTTTTGTGCATTTACAATATACACCATAAATGTTTCATTACCTTTTGCCCGCCGAACGCTTGAATATACTACAGAGTCATCTCTAAAGAAATCTTCTGGATTCGCTGCACCTGCCGTATGAATATCAAATTTGTATATTTCTTTTTCATCGTCATATGCCCAATCATCATTATATGCTGCATCACTATTAATCTCTGATTTGATATTGGATAATCTCATACAATTTTTCCCATAATCAAACGTATCCATATCAATAACCATAATATCTCTCGGCAATAACTGTTGTTCTTCCAAATCATTTTTTAACATATCAAGTAATGCTCTATTCATGGCTTTGGCATCTTCATATCCCAAAAACTGAATAATATCTTTTGAATCCACCTTTAAAAACTCTGGACTTGTTTCTTTTGTTCTATATAATGTTACCTCTTTACCTTCAACTATTGGTGTATCAGATACATAACCTATAGCTTCCCATACTTCCGAAGATCCAGGCAACTGCAGAAGCCCTTCATTCCTATATAATCCCATTCCAATAGCATGTGCTGTTACAATAGCATTGCCCTGATTTCTATAGCATACTGTTAATGGCGTATCATGATCAATACCTCTTCCAAAAATCTGTTCTGGATTCGGCATTGCTTCCTCATTCAACTTCTGCAATTCATCATAAGCATATACAAGTCTTTGGTTATTATCCAGAATCTTCAAACATAACTGCAAATAATTCTTATCAAAATCCTGTGCTTCATCAATTAAAATGCAATCATACATTTTATGAAATTCTTTTATGGATTTTAATAAATCCCCACACATTCTCGAAAAAAGAACAGAACTGTTTCCATACCTAGCTTTCGCTTCTCTCACATTTAATGGAGATATTCCATGCCGCAAGCAAACCTCATAATATACACCTCTTGATGCAGCAGATCCCCATGATTGCATTACCTTCAGTTTGCTCTCATCATATTTTGCGCCATCATTTTTAGCAGCATAAAATCTCCCTATCAGAGTAACAAGTTGTTCCTTTAAAGAACGTGTTGAATAAGTCACAACTATATTCCAATCAGGATGTGCAGTATGCAATTCCACCGCTTTTCTTGCCAGCACAATCGTTTTTCCGCTTCCTGCCATGCCACGAATACGCTGAATACCTGTCGTATCTGCTAGAATCGCTTCCATCTGACGCCTATCATACTTTTCAATCAATGTAGACATCTGGTTGATTGCATAAGCTTTTGTTCCCTCTGATACATCTCCACGTTCTCTGTGTGTATTAATACCATACGCTTCTTGAATCCCTGATAGAATTTTCCCATAGAGGTCATCTGAAAATTCTTCATCTTCTTTTGTCTCAGCTATAAAATCCATTAATTCATACACATTCGATACTAACGGATATTCTTCCATTTCATCTAATGGAACTGTCGTATATGTGACTGCAAAAAAATCAAAAATGAGCTTTCTACGTTTAAAGAGAAAAGGTTGTTTTTTGAACTTTGTTTCCACTTTGGCATATATATCATCTTGTATTGCTCCATAATCTGTAACAGGCTGTGTAAGAATATTAAATATATACACACCTATTTTTGTCACCAGTGCCATATCAACACAGATTCTTCTTTTAGCAATTTCATCAATATAAATTGGATAACCTAAATATAACTCACCAACAACATCTGGATAAGTTGTTGTAAAAGACTGGACAAATTGCTCTGCAACCGTCTCTTTATTGCCATCTTCCAATGTACCTAAGATTTTCAAGTTATCTGTCATTTCAGCTCAATCCCCTTTCTACTACTATTTTTATTGTATCATCTTTTCTATCCTGTATGTACAAATATGCGAAATATCTTCCTCTTTCAAAGCACCCAATTTTCTACCATAGTCAATGATCCACTGCTCCATCGTTGGTTCTTCCGAAATAAGCTCACCGCCTAGCTTTTCGGCTATGTGCCTACTGACAGTGTTCTCCTTATTCACCTTCCAGATAAAGCAGTCCACTTCAAAATGTCTACTAGCGTAAGCCATCAACAGCCTTACGGCTTCTTGTGCGTACCCTCTGCCCATATAGCCATCTCTAATATCAATACCTATCTCTGGTGCAGGAGTGTCCACATTTTTAAGCTGGCAGAATCCGCAAGTCTCCCCTGTGCTTTTTTCTATAATAGCACAGGCAAGACCATTTGCGGCATTGACTTCTTTCCAGATACTTTGCATAAACTTCTCTGTAAACACCTTTTTGTAAGAGAAATGAGCATAGGATACTTTTCTGTATATGGGGTAATCTTCTTCTCTCAATTTTCTGATATATACCTGCTTGCCCTCATCACAATTCTCCATGTAATCAAATCCTTGCATCTATACAAACATCTGCTGTAATAGTCCTTTTTTAATCTCTTTCCAGACTTCTAGCTTGTCTTTCTTTACTTGGATAGCTTCATCATATGCCGACAAGCAATCGGCTATCTTCTGCTGCTCTTCTATACAAGGAACATTTAAAGGGCATCTCAATACTTCCTCTTTTCGCAAATTTGTTTGGCTTACTCCATCATCAAACTTCATAAAATATTTATTCCTACTAATCTGATAAATAAAATAACCTGCTAACATTTTAGTTCTTAATGAACATATTCTTTGGTTTAATGTATATTTATCATCTGAGTCAATTAAAAAGCATTTTGACATAGCTTTTCCGTTCGGAACATCACTCATAACCATAACTATATCATTTTTCTTCAATGGACAAATCTGGTTATTTGAGAACTTTTTCACTTTACCACCTGAAGATATAAATTTTGAGTTCACAACAATATATTTTCCATTTTCACTGATAGATTTTTCATGCGCTTTTCCATTAACAAAGTCAAATATATCCCCAATCTTTTTTTCCTCCCACTCAGGATACTCACTTCCATCATCCGCTTTAAACCTCACTTCACGATTAAAGAGCTTCTGCATTGTACCCTTTTTCTGTTCTTCTAAAGTAGAAATTTCCTCCTCTTGCACTTGAATAATATCATCTACAGAAGATAAAAAATCGGCTATTTTTTGTTGCTCTTTTACCGCTGGCAACACAACACTTACATTTTCAAGTGTTTCTTGTCCAACATTAATATGTTGCGCTCCTTGTGCCTTACTGATAATCTCTTTTCTTACCTTTGGAGATTTCAGTAATGAGTTCATAAACTCTGGAGAATAGTCTCCAATCTTTTTCCCCCTGATAACAAATCCACCAAAAGTAGCAATCTTTTCTTTGTCCAAATATACATTAGATTTCCCTGCATCTTCTCTTGTCTCAGAACTACGCTGAAATAAAACATCTCCATAAGATACACTGTAATTATCAAGCGTTTTTTCATCTATATTAACTTTTCCTCTAATCACATCATATGTAATAAATGGATTATTCAAAATATCCATGACACTAATAAATTTAATACCACTCCCAAACTTATCTTTATCTGCATTAAGTCCATTTTTAAAAAACATAAAATCTTTTAATTGCTTTTCTTCCCATTCATCTGTAAACTCTGGAAATCTCAATTTAGGTTTTGCCATAATTTCAGACCTCCTTACAATCCAAGCTCTGCAAGAAAAGTATTTACTTTATCCAGAGCTGCTTTCTCTTTAGCTTCTAATTCGGCAAGTTTCTTTTTATTAGCAGCTATGTCAACAGGTTCTTCTTCCTCAAATGTATCTACATAACGAGGAATATTGAGGTTATAGTCATTCTTTTCTATCTCATCCATATACGCCTTATGGCAGTATTTATCTATATCTTCCCTCTGGCTATAAGCATTTACAATCTTTTCAATATGCTCATCAGTGATATAGTTCATAGCTTTACCAGGCACAAATTCTTTGCTGGCATCTATAAAGAAAATATTATCAGCGTTTCCATTACGTTCCTTTTTGAATACTAAGCAACATACAGGAATACTTGTTCCCTGAAAACAATTCGCAGGAAGTCCTATGACTGCATCCAAATAATTCAAGTCTTTAATGATATATTTTCTTATTGTTTCTTCGGCTACTCCACGAAATAGTACGCCATGCGGAAGAAGCACAGCTATTCTGCTATCTCCCTCATCCATGTGGTGAATCATATGCTGCACAAACGCAAAGTCTGCCTTAGAAGATGGTGCAAGTTTTCCATATGGAGAATACCTTTCATCTTCCATAAACTTAGGATCAGCACTCCATTTTGTAGAATATGGAGGATTGGCTACCTGTACAGTAAACTTTTCTTCTTCAAATTCTCTATCGTTCTCCAGCGTATCTACATTTATAATATTAAAGTTCTGGTATGGAATATCATGCAAAATCATATTCATTCTGGCAAGATTGTATGTACTGCTGACCTTTTCCTGTCCGTAATACTTGCGAACCTTTGCAAATTGTCCTACTTGTAGCAAAAGCGATCCAGAACCACAGGCACAGTCAAAAGCTGATAGAACATCCGTAAGTCCTACTGTGGCAAGTCTGGCAACGAGTTTACTCATATTTGTAGGAGTATAGAACTCCCCACCCTTTTTACCTGCTGTTGAAGCAAAGTTACCGATAAGCGTAATATAAGCAGTTCCCAAAATATCAACATCAGTGCCGCCCATCTCAAAGCTAATGCTGTCTATCTGTTTTAATATCCTTCCGATTAGCTTTCCTCGCTGTTTTAATTCCCTGCCGAGCTTAGAAGATTTCAAGTCCATATCTTCAAACAATCCCTTAAAATCTTCCTCTGAATCTCTGCCAATAGTGGAATCTGTAATGGATGCAATAATTTCTTCCATATAGTCAATGGTGAATGTATCAGCGTTTACCATCTTAATTACGTTTGGAAATAGATACTTTGGCTCCATTACAAAACCAAGGCTCTCCAACATATCATCCGCTAGTTCTTCTCTTAATTCCTCATCTTCCCACGCTTCCTCATAAGTCATTTCATCATGCTCAAAGGCTTCTGTTAAGAAAATCTCTGTCTTATCTGATAAGTGCTTGTAGAAGATAAGTCCAAGAATGTAGTTTTTGAACTCATACGCTTCCATTGTTCCTCTTAATTCATTCGCCATTGCCCATAATTTTGCCGCCAGCTCACTGGCTAATTTCTTCTGTTCATTAATATCTGACATTTCAATCCTCCTGTCTAATTTCTTCGTCATATAAAATAAGTGCCGTATACTCTGGGAAATCCAGATTTTTTGTTACTAAAACATCTGTGTCATACTTCTCTCCGAGCTTGTCCAACTCAGTAATTGTATCTAAATCAATAAAATATCTGCTACACTTATTGCCATCACTATCTAATAGTTCCTTTATGTATGCTTCTTCACAAGGTTTTTCTTTTTCTGTGAAAAGCAAATGAAGCTCTCCATCTTCGTTACATCTATTTATGACGGATGACCTCGAAATAATACATTCCATCTTGTTTCTCCTGTTCTACTGGTACTTATCACAGTTCTGTGTGATAAAGTCTATAATCGCCTGCACCAATGCTCTGCGCTCCCTAAATGGTAATGCCATAGGAATTTGTTCTTTGATCATATCCTTTGTAAGAGTATGAGAAAACTCATATTCGGATATAATCTGCTTTATCTTATCGGCATCAATATCCTTTTCCTTAGCAAAGGCTTCTATTTCTTCATTCCTCTCTTTATCCTCAAAATCAACATAGGCTTCTTCCACTGATGCATCGTCAGGAAGTCCTACCAGAACATCACCGATAAAGCGTTTGATAAGCTCCACTTTCTTTTTAAGCTCTGGATTATCTGTTCTATCCAATTCATCATAAATGTGCTGGATATCCTTTTCACGCTGCTTTTTGTTTTTCCTCTCCATATTTTTAAGAAGATTCATTATGTATGCCACATTGATTTTGTCCGTCTGAATAATCTCAATGCTAAAATCAATATCATCCAGAATAGATACCTTTTCGGCATCTCTATTATTCTTCAGATTATCATGGATTGTAAAATACCTGCTTTTGAAGTTCTCATATTCCTGCTGTGTCATTACCTGATCCAAGTCATCCCATGTAAAATCCACAAAGGTTTCAAGAACCAAAAGCATTTTAGAAAGCTCTCTAAAAGCAATAACAAACTTAGCCTGTTCTTCTTCCGATTGGATGTTATCAATATCTTCTGGGCGTGATACCACCTTGTAAAGCTCTGCAATTAACTGTTTGGCCTTATCTAAGTAATAATCATAGTCTTTGAGTAATATCTCTGAAATATCACCGCCGCCAGAAAACAGGCGCAGAGCATCATCTGTCTTTCGCTTCAAATTCCTGTAGCAGACAATATTCCCAAACTGCTTCGTTTCCTTTTCCACTCTGTTAGTTCTGGAAAAGGCTTGCAGGAGTGTATGCCATTCTAAGTTCTTATCTACATATAAAGTATTCAGTGGTCTGGAGTCAAATCCAGTCAGGTACATATTGACCACTATAAGAATATCAATTTCAGGTATTTTCTTTATCTGTAACCTTTTTGAAATATCCCTATTGTATGCGTCATATGTATCTGTCGAATAATTTGTATCAAACATTTTGTTATAATCATCCATGATGCTGTCCAGATAATCCTTGCTGTGCTTGTCAGCTCCATCCAGCTCATCATTTGCTCCATAGGAAAAGACTGCAGCAATCTTGAAATTATGCTTTATCTTCTTAAATTCGTTGTAATATTTAATAAGCATAGGAATACCAGAAGTCGCAAAGATAGCAGTATACTTATTGCCCTTTATCCTTGTTTTCCCTGTGTGGTGACTTATAATGTGATTTGCCACTAAAGCCACTCTATCATCTGATTCTAAGACTTCTTTCCTGTCAATATCTTCTACCATTGTTTCATCAGTTTCGTCATATTGACCTTTATATGTGCTGATATACTCTACATTAAATCCCAATACATTTTTATCAAAAATAGCTTCTTTGATAAGATACTGGTGCAGGCAATCCCCAAAGACATCCGCTGTTGTTCTGCTGTCTTGAGACTTGTTCTCTTTGAATCGTGGTGTACCTGTAAAGCCGAAATACTGCCCTCTCGTAAAGAACTTCTTAATCTTTCCATGCATCTTCCCGAACTGGCTCCTGTGGCACTCGTCAAAGATAAAGATTACCTTTTCATCACTGTACTGCTCCATAATTTTCTGGTACTTAGGCTTTTTTATAGCATTGGTCATCTTCTGGATCGTGGTGATAATGAGCTTCTTATTTCTATCCTGTACCTGCTCCACCAGCTTGTCGGTACGTTCTGTCATATCCACGCAGTCAGCTTCATAGGAATTAAAATCATCAATGGTTTTTGTGTCCAAGTCGTTTCTATCTACAAGAAAGAATATCTTTTTTATTCTATCTTCCTGTGATAATAATTGGGCGCACTTCCATGAGGTCAATGTCTTTCCTGATCCTGTCGTATGGAAGATAAAGCCACCAGAATTTGTATCAAGTGCTTTTCTAACCAGTGCTTCTGTTGCATATATCTGATATGGGCGCATTACCATAAGTATCTGCTCCGTATCACTTATGACCATATACTTATTAAGCATCCTTGACAGTCTGGACTGGTTAAAAAATACTGCTGAAAAATCATTGAGATTGTTTATTCTCTCATTGATTTCATTCGTCCAATAAAATGTAAGCGACTTCAATATCTTTAAAGAATCTGTATTTGCAAAGTACCTTGTTTCCACTGCATTAGATACGACAAATATCTGTACAAAATGGAATAACCCTTTATAGCTGTGAATCCTATACCTGTCAATTTGATTAATGGCTTCTTTTATATCAATACCTGCTCTTTTAAGCTCAATCTGCACAATCGGCAGTCCATTACAAAGAATTGTTACATCATATCTATTCTTGTATTTGCCGACAACAGTTACTTGATTCGTAACCTGATAATGGTTATTCTCTGGATACTTGCTCATAAATTCCAGATAAATTCTGCTCCCGTCATCCCTGTCCAAAACAATCTTATCTCTAAGAATTTTGGCGCACTGATAGACTGTCTTTCCAGTAAGCTCTACCATGACACGATTAAACTCAGTATCTGACATATCCCTGTTTTCAAGAGCATCTTTATTGAAAAGATTTAATTCCTTTCGGAAATTTACCACTAATTCATCATAATCTTTTATTTTTACAAATTCATAGCCTAAAGTGCCGAGCTTCTTAATAAGCTGTTCCTCAAGCTGTGCTTCTGACTGATAACCCATTTATTCTATCTCTCCTATCTTATCTTCAAGTTTTTCCATATCTTTTATAATGATAATTGCCTTTTCCGTAAGCTCATACTTTCCCCTTTTTCCCTCAATCGGAAGCAACAAATTATCATCCCTTAATTGTTTAAACAGTTTATTTATGGTTATAGTGCTTACGCCGATCAAGGGTGCCATCTCTACCTGAGACAGAGGAACATACTTTGTTCCGTCAGGCAGCTCAATCTGACAGGAATACATATACTTTAAAACCTTATATGCATTACTTGTCATCTTATCAATTATTGAATCCATGTTCTATGCTCACCCTTTCATAATATTTTGAAATAACTAATATAAATAAATTTATATCTATTATATTTCATTCCTGTGTTTTAGACAATCCTTTTTTGAAAAATCTTCGATATTTCAGCCGTAACTCCCCTATTTGCCGATCCATTGACTTCAGGCATCCAAAAATTATACAATCTAATTGACACAAAAATAAATAATACCAATGCAGAGCATTGAGCGCAGCTTACGAGCTACCTCTCAATGCTCTTTTTTTGTGTCCAAAAGCAAACAAAGAAAGGAATTAAATATATATGGAAAAGAACAAAAATTTGAATGATTCAAAAAAGAGGAAAAATGACGAGTTTTATACTCTGCTCCCAGACATAGAAACGGAACTCCAGCACTATAAGAAACGCTTTAGAGGTAAGATTATTTATTGCAACTGTGACAATCCAGAATTTTCTAACTTCTGGAAATACTTCCAGATACACTTTAGGGAATTTGGCATCAAGAAACTCATAGCCACCTACTACGATTTTGGAAAGCCTACATATAAGTACGAACTAAGCCAGGGAAATGATGAGCCAGTAAAAACTCCCCTCATCAGTAGTGGAGACTTTAGAAGTCCTGAATGTATAGGGATTCTAAAAGAGGCAGACGTTATTATCACAAATCCACCATTTTCCTTATTCAGAGAATACATCGCACAGCTTATGAAATACGAAAAGAGGTTTGCCGTTATTGGAAGTCTTAATGCCGTCGGCTACAAAGATATATTTCCTTACATAAAGAGCCGCCAGCTCTGGATCAGTTCCAATAACCAGCACCAGTTCTTTAGAATCCCTGATGATTACGATATAGGCGTTACAAAAGTAGATTCAGATGGTCATAAATATGCTGTTATTGGAAATATTGCATGGTTTACCAATATCCCTACACAAAGAGAATTTGCCGACTTAGCTCTAACAGCTCTGTACTCTCCTGAGAAATATCCCTGTTACGATAATTACAATGCAATCAATATCAATAAGCTCTCTGAAATCCCTTGTGATTATGATGGCATCATGGGTGTTCCTGTTACCTTTATCGCCAAATATAATCCAGAACAGTTCAAAATCTTAGGAATAACAACTGGATCGGATGCGTTCGAGGCATCCCCCACTAAGAAATATATTAATCCTGTCCGTATGACTGGCACTCATAAAGGCGGTAGCAGCACAAATACTTCTGCTGTGCTTTTGCTCCCCGAACCACCAGAGGACGGAGCTTATTACACCGCCGATAATGTTGACGGATTTTTGAAAGTCTTATATAAGCGAATTTTGATTCAAAAAAATAAACCATAGGTTTTTACGCCTATGGCTTATTTTAGTTAGTTTGTAAAGAAGTTTGCAATTCTTGATAATAGATTTACTTCTTCGCTATTTTCATCAGAAGTCCAATCGAAAAGATTTGCCCTCTCTTTTTTATCTTCATATGGTCTATCTGGCTCTATTTTGTTGTTGAGCTTGATTTGTAGCATTTCTTCTTCTGAGGCATTTTCTGTTATAGTCAAAACATAATCGTTGCCGACCTTTTCAAAAGTAACACCTTCTACAGAATTAAGGGTTTCCATAGATACAAAGTCAAAATACATATCATCTTTTTCTGTAATTATATATGTACCAAGAGGCACTTCGTTTACAGTAACAGTATTTTTATTATCTATTGGAACAGAAATTATGTTTCCTGTATCTCTGTTCTTCATAGATATTTGAAACTTATAGAGAGCATCCTTTTTAAGCTGCAACTTTTCAAAGGCTTCTTCTGTTCCCTCTACCTCTTTTACAAAGCTGAGATTGATGGCATCTACTCCCTCATAAGTATTAACTATATTGAATAATCCTTCTGCTGGTACATCGGAAGAAAAACTTCCTGTGTAATGCCACAACATATTTATATTATTTCCATAGTTACCATGATTGGGGGATTCTGGATACTCATTTCCTGTGAGTTCTGTTGTTGTATAATTAGGTAATGTTGCCGTAGAAAGTGTTGGTGTTTCAACATCAGTGGGTTCTATAGAATCAATAGCAAATCCATAATAATTGCATTGACTACCATCTGTTCTCCAATACAAATAAAAATCATTTGTCGGAATATATACAGTTTGTCCTGCAAGTGTTGTTCCTCCCCATTTGCCTAATTTGTATGTTTGTCCATCTTGTTTACAATAGATTTCAACGTAGTCATAGTTTACGCTTTCTGTTTTGAACTGGCTATTAAATTTAATCGCCAATCCATTACTTGGAGTTATATATTGAACGCTATATTTTTCAACAGGTACTTCCTCTACAGAATAAATACATTCTGTTTCGTCTGCATTATAAATGGGTACTTTGATAAATGAATATTTCCAATCTTTTTCTGCGCTTGTTGTGGTAGTTCTATAAATCTCTCCGTTTTTCAATAGATTAATAGTAATATTCTCTGGACGATCAGATTCTTCATCGTTTACCCACGTTTTAGTTCCAGAAATGCCTGTGAAAATGTCATCTTTCAATGTATTAGTAACTTCATAGCAATCGTCTATTTCATTATACTCTATTGATGCTTCATAATTTAAAGAAAATTCTTCTTCAATAGTATACCTACCTGAATCTTCAACCAAAAGATCTGTAAATGTTACCGACAAATTATCTTTCGTGATCTGTTTACGTTCTACTTCTGTTCCATCTTTTTTAAGAATTATATCAACACTATCTGGACGTAATCCCCATTTATCATTCTCATCATTCCAAATCTTATTAACTGTCAAATCATAATAATCACTAAGACTTACTTTTACGATATTAGAATTGATTCCAGTAATAAAATCTACTGGTCTATCATAATCATCAAGGGCTTGCCACTGAGTTCTGCAACCATTATAAGATAAAATTTTTCTATTTTCTTCTGGTGGAGCCTTCATCTTGACTAACACATAAGTCTGTGAATTTGCAGGCAATACTGCTTTTTGTGTTTCATCATCTTTATCCAAGTATTCAAAGGCAAGTGATTTCACTTTGCTCTTATCTACAGAATCAAAATACTCTTTCCAGTCAGTGTTTAAACTTCCATCCTCATTGTAAAGATTTCCTGCTAAGTTATTTTCAGAATAATATGGTTTCACAACATAGCCTTTTGCTTCAGCATATGATGTATCAATCCCTAAAAAGCTACCATTCCAGTGTTTTTTAGTTCCATAAGCTGTTATAAAACTTTGTTCGGCAGAATAAGGATCTTGTACATATTCTTCTATAGAATCATAAATAATAAAATTGGTAACATCAGCCGTCCCTGTTCTTGCTCTTAATTTATAAGTATATTCAGAACTAGGAGAGGCTTTTACAGTTCCAGTCGAATAATTACTTTTATCTGTTTGTACGTATTTTGTCACATCTTGATGAGTTGAAACAACGGAAGTTATTGTTGCAGTATCTTTAGCTGTGCAAACTTTATCATCTGTTTGGTCATTTTCATTTATATCTATTGCATCTTTGTCATAAATACCATTATCATCTATGCCATAAATTTTTTTATTTGCACTCATTGGTTGTTCTGTAAATTCAGCATAAACTCTATTTTCCCATACATTACCATATTCTAAAAATGAATCATAAGATACTGACCATTTATATGTATAGCATAAATATTGCGACCAACTACTATTGTCATTTTTCGTCATTAAGTAAATGGGTGTATCTTCAAAATCCGCTATAATCTCAATCTTTGTTCTTCCTGTATTTCTCCAGTTCTCATATATATTCACTGTAGAATTACTTTTTATAATATTTCTAACTTCAGCATAACTTAAACTTTTTAATTCAAAATCATAATAAGAACTCCACATAAATCCATGCCATGCTTCTTGAGTGCTGACTGAATTTATAATTTCTTCTTTTGTAGATTCCAACTCCATTCCTTCTGGAAGGAGATCATAAAGGATAAAACCACATAGCGCATTATCTTTATTAGGAATATATTGATCTTCATATTTTGAATTATAAACTACGGAACTTAGAGAAGCACCAATATCAAATTTTCCAATAAATTTTTCATTTTCAGCATCTTGTGTAATATTAGTTTGAGCCTTTTTATAGGCACCTAATGAAGTCCTTAAACTCACATCTTTATATGACCAATTTCTATATGATGTTGCTCGTTGCATATAAGTTCCATAGGTTTCCTGATCAAATTTCGCGATTTCTTCTTTTGACAAAAAACTATTATAAGAACTTAATTCAGGTTCATTTTGTAAAACAAGGTTTCCATCTCCATCTTTAAAATAAACTTGTAAATAATTAAAGTTATAAATTGTTCCGTTTTGAGGGATATCCTGTTTTATAAATCTCATATAGTGATAAAAGCTAACACCATAATTTCCACCTATTCCTTCGGTCATATCTTTTATCAGAAAATAAAAGCCTACTATCTTATCAGCTTTAGAAAAAGAGTATGATGAGTCTTTGCTTGCACTATTTTTACTACCAGGATTTCCATTTGTAAACTCATCATATAAGGTATATTCTGTGTTACCTGCATATCTTACCCAAAGTTCACAATTATACTTGCCTTTGGGGATAACATCATTGTTTCCATTTTTAAAACCACTAACAGGAAAGCTTATATCATTAAAATAATAATCATTATCAGAAAGTTTAACATAATCACCCTCATTATTTGTTGCATAAAGAATATCATCACCTATTTTTACAGTCATAGGTTGTCCTGTATATCTAGCAATTACATTCGAGTACCATCTGATTTGATTATTACTCATATCTTTTTGGATATCCTGATAAATGAGAGCATCGTCACCGCCACCTACTGTTGACTTTTGAATTCCATAAAGATTTCCTGTATAAGTAAAATTAAAGTCCGCCAAATTCACATTTGCTGTTGCCGTTTTTGCATATTCTAATTCTGCGCCGTTCGCCCAATGAACATATATATCAGCAGAATTAGTTATGTTTAAATTTTTGTTTTCCTCATTATAAATAGACTTTGGATATCCGACATATAACTTTTTGTCCGCTGTAATATAACTGCTATTGGATGTACCTGTACCTATTATTTTTATATATTCATTTTTTGCGATCTTCCCATCAGTCTCCATAACAATACATTCTTCTGGAAAGGTATCTCTAAGCTGAATCTCTTTATAACCAACAGGTACTACATGGGGGTATCCTCTATAAGGAATCTTTACAGAAAAATTATATATAACCCATATATAATCATTATGATCAGATGGCAAACCATCAAACGACGTAATTTTACTTGCAGTTTTTGTAAAAATAGTAGTTCTAGTCCAAGGGTGAATATAAGTTCTTGTATATGAAAAATTCAATGTATTAGTTTCTACTATATCTTTTAATTTTGCCTGTAAATTCAGATTATATGAATGTGTACATTCTTCCTTATATTGGCTTCTACACTCTGAACTATCCCCCTCATATATTAAATCTCGTTTTGGGGTAATTGTATAAACTATTTGAATACTTCCCTCAAAATTTGTCTTTTCTTCTATCGCTACAGCATTTGTAAAATTATATGTTTGTTGTGTATTCGACGGTGTTGACGCTGTTGAAAAATTCCAATCATATCCATTATGAGTCGAATCATTTGCTCCAACAATAACAGAACTATTCCAAAATGGACTACTTTCTTCTTTTCTAGTTGTATTATAAATCAAATTAGGGATTGAAAGTTCTAATTCTCCAGGCTGATATGTTGTTACAGCATTAGTATTTTTATAGTTTATTTGTACTGTAATCACTCTCGGAGTACCTTCTCCATATCCACCATCCGATGCATCCCAATCAATAGATGTAAGCGGCGTTTTTCCATTATCTACTGTTGAATCATAAAATACAAGTCCAAGCTCCCAGTTAT
>OFFT01000906.1_pt1 | contig 19377 bp, 22 predicted proteins | sample 1521581 | NCBI WGS metagenome assembly OFFT01 (sample SAMEA3504084, study PRJEB24116) | mouse gut metagenome | biome: mouse gut; feature: mouse-associated habitat; material: faeces | place: Denmark | collected 2011
CGTGTTTATTTTATCATATCTGAGCTGAAAAGCACAGTTGCATTTTCATTCGTACACTCAAGCGGATTTTCGCATTCGTCAGCTTATTATTTACGGGCCGAAGGCCCTGTCCCGAGAAACACCCGGCAAAGCATTATTTACGGTCAGCATCAGGACACGGAAGTATAAATTTTGCAGCCGCCGGACGCAGTGCAAGCCCTAAAGAAACCGCCACTATGACCGCAATGACCGAGGGCCTCAATGAAATGTCCGTTTGAGCTGTTATAAGCTCTAAAACCTTTATATTCACGCTCTTTTCTTTTCGGACATCATTTGTCCTATTAAAATCTTTGTTGTTTGTAACTGCCGCAAACTTAACTGTAATATCATCTCCAAGAATACTATATTCAGGAATCTTAGCACCAATCAAATCACATTCTTCATATATCTTCTGTATGCCACGTCCCCATGACTCTATATATCCGGCTCTAAAAAAGGTGTTTGCTAAATCCGGATTATATGGTCTGGAATTATGGGTTTTCATAAAATTTTCTGTTGTCCAGTCACTTGGAAATACACATGCATTGCTAATGTACATAAACTCTTCTTCTATTCGAATTTAAATCGGGATACCGTCTTCCCATTTACAATGTATCAATGCATTGTATACCGCCTCTCTTACTGCTGCCCGTTTCAGTTTTCCATCAACAATCAATCCCAACTTATTACACAATTCCTTAATTATACTTTAATCAACATATCACAGGAATGCACTTTTAACAATCAAAAAACGTTAATTATCCGGTTAAATTTCCGAAATATCGAACTGAAATTTCTTTTATGCGAAACAGGCAATAAAAATACGCCATACAAATTCTCTTAAATCGCATGGCGTATTCTTTATAAACAGATCATTGCTGTATAAAGATTTCTAAAAATTTTGAGAGGATTGTGTCACTCCCCACAGTAAATCCGGATCGCCTCGGCCGCGAACGCGGCCGTTCCGCTGCCGCCTGCTCCGTCAATATTGGCCGCAAACTCTCCATTCTCAGCGTACATCTGTCCCAGGCCCCGGAGAATATCCTTAGAACATTGATAGAAATGCTCCGTGATATAGTCCTGCAGCTTCTTCACAAGGTCCTGCACAGCAGCAGATTCCGGCGCAGCATCCTTGTGTTTCCCAAATTCTGCGAAAATCTGCATGAAATTTTCCATCACTGCCTGCTCCTCCCTGCTGTTTCTGCCTGCCGCCTTCTGCACAGACTCCTCATACGCAGCGGTATTGCCCCACTGCTCCTTCGCCTGCTTTGCGTATGCTTCGATCTTTCGCTTATCAAATGCTGAAAAATCCATTGTCTTTCCTCCTGTCAATCGTATTCCACGGGCAAAAGCGATCAGCTGTTCCAGGTGTTCTTTTTTCATAGTCAGCAGCGTGATCTGCTGCTCCAACGCCTTGTCCCTGTCAAAGTCCGGTTCAGACAGGATCCTGCGAATCTCCTTCAGCGGAAATTCCAATTCCCGAAACAGTAAGATCTGCTGCATCCTTTCCAGCGCCGTATCGTCATACAGCCGGTAACCGGACTCCGTATAGTCAGCCGGAGCCAGAAGTCCGATCTTATCGTAATATTGCAGAGTGCGTATACTCACTCCCGTCAGGCCGCTTACTTCCTTTACTGTCATCATTGCCATGAACCTGCCTTTCTGTCCGGAAGGTTTTCCGGTTACGTTTTTCCCGTGCAAGGATACGGTAAACTATTACGTAACGTAGGAGTCAAGTCTTTTTCTCGATTTTTTAAAATTTCTTTTTGTCTGCTCTGACAAACGTCACCTGCCATCCTCTTTTCCAGTATCCTAATCAGGGAAATATCCGCCGGCAGCCACGGCACCTCATACAGCTCGCTCCCCGTCAACCATCTGGCTGCCTGTGCCTCTTTCAGGGTCAGACTGCCCGCCGTCACTTTGGCCAGAAAACAGTCCATGGAAAGATGAAAAGCCGGATAATCATATTCTATCGTATGGATCAATGCTCCCACTTCGATTTCCGTATCCAGTTCCTCCCTGATCTCTCTGACCAGCGCTTCTTCCGCTGCCTCTCCCGCCTCGATCTTGCCGCCGGGAAACTCCCACTGCCCCTTGAACTCTCCATATCCTTTGGCTGTCGCAAATATCCTCGACGGATTATCCATATCATCACAGATCACCGCCGCCGCTACCCGTATCGTCTTCATCTTACCCTCCATAACTATCACTGTTTTTATGATAGATGCCATTTTCTATTCCTCCTGGTGATAATTCTATCATGTAATAACACTGACCTAATGTCAATAGAATAGCAATAAACAATTTAAAGTTTATCATTATTTCCAATAAAAAACACTGTAGCTCGTTCAATTAATGATCCGAACCACAGTGTTCTATTTATTTTATCTCCCCACCCCGTGAAAAATAACATTCAGAAAATGAAATAGCGCTATAAGAACACTTCCAGTTTATTTGTAACTGTTTCTTTTGCTCAGCACGATCCGAAAGATATAGATTGATGATTTTGCGTTTTTCTTTATGACAGGATAAATGATCAGCCAAAACATCGCAGCCAGAGAGATCAATTCGCACAATCTCCAATACCACGGTTCACTAAATCCCACTTGAATCGTTCCGTTGTAACCTTCAGGAATCAGCACAGATATACGATTTGCTATTCCTGATGTAATCTGCAGTTCATCCCCGGTATCGGTCAAAGCATGATTACCTTTATAATTTATCAGCGGCACCTCCACCTGCTGTACCTGATCTGAATGATTTACCAGAGAAACAAATACCTTTCCGTCATCTCTGTGCCAGTCCGATACACTGACCGCATCCTCCTCATACGTTAGCTGATCTTCATAATGACTCGTATAATCTGCAATTTCAAAGTCTTCTCCCCAGTCAATGATCAAATATTCACCGAACACGATATCCATCGTTGACAGTCCGCCATTTTGAAAGATGCGGCAGCTGGAAGCTTCATTCAATACATCGCTCATATAGGAAAGACCCTGCCAGAATGCAATGAGAACTAAAACGCCTGCAAATACTTGTTTCTTTTTCTTTGCCAGCCATTCTTTCCGTAAAATAATGCATAACAGCCATGCGAGTAATACTCCCGCCACTGCATAAAATCTCCACGAAAACTGTAAACTGTTTACGGTCATTACCATAATCGGGAATTTGTCTGCAATAAGGGTATACGGGAAGAAATATAATGTCATTCCGAGACAAAGTACCGATAAAAGCACTGCCAGATATTCTTCTTTTCTTTCTCCCCTATCACGTTCTTTCCCGCTGCAAAATACGAACCATCCCGCCAAAACAAGCATGGAAGCCACACCAACAGTCAATGGCATATCAGTCACAGCTCCTGTGACAGTTCCTGTAGAACCCTGCATAACAGAATACCTGTTCATAAAGAGCTGTGCAGGAAAAGTCCCTCTCAATTCCAGCTTATATGGGGTATATCTGGAAATATCATTAACAACGTAAGTTCCACTTATCATATAATCTAAGAAAGGAACTAAAAACCAGATAGTCAGCAACAAAGTTAATACAGCCGCCTTCATTAATACAATAAATGTTTTCTTACGAAAAGTTTTTTTCCAAAGAATAAGCGCCGTAAGAATCATAAAAAAAGCTGTCATTTCTGTTGATAACATATGGGAAAGAAAAATTCCAACACAGCCAATTGTCAATGGTATCCAGCTTCTCCCATGCTCTTTCGACCCTTCTGGCAGCATATAGACGCACCACATTCCATATAATACCAATGGCATAAACATAATGGCAGTATATTCTCCCACTGCTGCTCTTGTATAAACATCATAAAGCCGAAAAATATTTAACGAAAACACTATTGTACAGATCAAACCTGTTTTCGCATTATGCATTTTTGAAAAGCAATAATAGGAAATAAAAACAGTTCCTATATTGATCATCAACACATAATAATGATACGCGGACTGTATAGATACACCAAAATAACGAAGTATCGCCGGAATATATAATAATACATCCCCATAGAAAACAGAAACAGGGTAACCATGTCCATGCAGCCAGTAAGTCTGCATCTTTACAGGGAAATTACCATTTAACAGCTCCTCTTTAATGCCTTCGATCCTCGTCAGATGAAAGCGCAGGTCATGTGCGCTATTAAAGAGATAGTTTACCATTAAGGGGATGCTGATGACCACTGTCAATAAAATCAGTATTTTGATATGCGATCTTATTTCTTCACTGATCTTGATATGTTCTTTGCAGCATATTCCCAAAAGCAATATATCCAAAACAACAAAAAATACAGCTATGTGGAACAGCCTGTTTCTGACAGTTATCGGTGAAGAGACAATTCTAATATTTCGCAGAAGAATGTAGTCACCTTCCTCTGCATCTCCGCCCATCCTACCGCGGACTTGCATCGTTCTGCTTCCGTACCCAACCCGAAAATCACAGGAAAGATCAGAGAAATCCGAAAGATTTACCGCATCACTCACATTGGGATCAACCTGCCCGTCCGAATATACTACTTCTATTCTTGCTGAACCTCTGCTTTCACATTCCGCTTCTAAGGTATAAAATGCCCCCCCCCGATAAAATAAATTCCGGAGTGAAGATATATTCTTCATTATAGGACGTATCCAGATAGAAGCCCGCTTCACCCGAATCATAGACCAAATCATCCTGCGTATACACCAGCTCGACGGGAGGACGCTGACGCAGCATATAAAATACCGTTCCCCCAAAAAGCAATTCAAATATTATAATACATAACCAAATTTTTTTACTAAAGCGTATCTTATGTAACATATTGTAACTTCCAACTCCTATCTGTGTAAAATGTTTATTTTAGCCTCCCTTGCAGTCCCGGCTCACTCCCTGTGCCTGTCTCCCGCCTCGTAAGACTTGCCATTTTTTTACATAATATAACACTTCACAAATTCCTGTCAACATACAAATCCAGATGCCCGTATGCGGTTAAGAACAGTCTCTGGCCGCCCGTCTTTTCACGGCATTCCTTCCGTGCTCCCTGCGCATAGTAACCTTCCTGATTTTTAAAAGCATTTTGCCATAATCTATTTATTTTATGATACTACCTTCAAAAATCACACAAAAAGGACAAGTTCTTGTCTTCACTGTTTTTGCAGACTCTCCGGCGCAGGCTCTTATTGTCAAAACTATTCAGGATGAAATCACCGCTGGCTATCGTTTCCAGGACCAGCACGGTCTCTTCGGACAGCAGGTTGAATCTTGAATACCTGCGCTTGCCCGCTTCTCTGGACGGGGAAACAGCCAGCACTTCCTTTTTGGGGGGGACTTTGCCCAAACCGTTCTGCCCCGGCAGATTGATGTCCAACAGGAGCACATCCGGCATTGACCAGAAGCGTTTCCAGTTCATCGCGTATCAGTTTTTCGTCTTCAACCAACAGAATTTTATGCATTGCGACCCTCTTTTTCCCAAAGGCGACCGGCTGCCCGAAACACTATAATAACGCCGCCACTTCATCGAATCTGTACGCTTTGGCTCTGAGCCTCACCGTCTGCTCCCTGAAAATCTCGTCGATGATCCGGCGCTCCAGATTCCTTCTGTGCTCCAAATGCGCCACCAATCCTGCAAGCCCGCTCAGTCCGCAGGCCTTCCCGTGGGACGATTCCTCCAGATAACGCAACATCATCGGAAACCACAGCTCATTTCCCGCATCATCGGACCGTTCCTTTCGGATCACGCCAATCGCTCCCGCAATGTCCTCCACGTCCAGATAGAGGATTCTATACGGTCTGCCGTGCAGGATCTTCTCCAGCCTCCTGTAAAAATCCAGAATCTCCTCATCTTTCATGCCAAGGTACAGGATCTGGTTCTCAATAATATTCTGAAAAATCGAGCACTCAAAGATCTGCCCCTCGCCATTCCATCTACCGAACCGCTCCAGAACCACCGCCTCAAAAGACTCCCTGTCCAGATTCCCGTTGTAAATCTCCAGTTTCTCCAAATTCCTGTGAAAATCCGGCACATCCGTCAAAATCTGCGTATAACAGATGATCTTATGCTGCCCCTCCGTGACCGTTTTGGCCCTGATCTCTTCCGCAAGCGACGGATACTGCGCCAGCACGTTTTGGTATTGCGCCTCTGTCGTATAGGTACACCACGCCAGCTCCACAGGCGAGTAATCTCCTTCCCGGAAAACCGTATGCTCCGGCAAATGCGCCGAAAGTTTCTGTACCAGAGTGCTTTTGCCTGCACCCTGCAGACCTTCTATGATGTAATTGTCTCTTTGCATAATTGCCTCCTGTTCCGTTTCAAAGCACACCTCTTTTAGCAGGACATTTTCAGGTCTGATGATTCCCTTCACACTGTTTCCGGTCGGTCAGAAAATAGTCATACATCTCCCTGCGGAGCATAACCACAAACTTACCTGCAACTTGGTCATTATCTTGGTCAATTTGACCAAGTTGTGAGCAAATTCATTACTACGCATAATATTTTTGATTTCCACTTTTGGGCTTGTCGGGAATTGTCCTTTTTAACTGCCCCGTTTTAATCATGGGATTGAGATAGTGTCTTCTAAAAAAACTCCTGTCATTTATTTTAATATAATCCATGATTTCCTTTGCAGAATGCGGCTGTATGCAAAAAGCAATAATCATCTTGGTCACATCTTGGTCATTATCCTGGTCAATTTGACCAAGGCGCAAATCATCCTTATCACTCAGTAATTCCAAGTATTTATCGCACGCCTTACAAAGCACCATAATCCCAGATGCGCCGATATTGTATTCTGGCAAATGTCCATCATACTTTGAACATGCCTCTTTGATTTTGTCAAACCCTCTGCCCCATGCCTCTATCATACCACTTTTAAAGAAAATATTCGCCAGTTTAGGATTATACGGCCTGGAAGAATGCTTTTCAAATAATTTCTCTGTTGAATCCAGCTCAGACGGCATTTCGCCATCATTCCAGATATATATTTTATCCTTGTACACGCTGATCTGAATAGGGTTGCAGGCACTATAATCCTTGTGAACCACCGCATTCAGCAATATCTCACGAAATGCTTCCTGCGGAAACATAAACTGCTCAACCCTCTGAATCCCATCATAATAAATCAGGGCTTTCAAATATTTTGTGTAAACCAGATCAACCGTTTTATCAATCTGTTCAATCAGAGCACCATGGACCTCATCCTGATATTTCAAATCAGAATCAGAATCGCCAAAATAACCAATCTTGATATAAGAACCTGCAACCCATTTCTCCGGATCTTTATAAAAGGCAAGCATTGCAGCTCTGATTAGATACCCTTCTTCATCAACCAGATGAAGGTTCTCCATCAGTATGGTATCATCAATCCTTGCTTCTTCTCCTGTCAGTCTGTGCCTTCTCAGAGCCTTTTCCTTAAATAACTCGATCGCCTCTCTCTTTAAATCTGTCACATGTAATTTGGGTACCGGCATACCATCCCATGTTCTCCCCTGCGATTTTAAGATTGCTTTATCCAATTCTTTTCCAGTTATTGCTCTCATAGTGCTGCCGGAGCGATAAAAATATTTGCCATGATAGCTGATCAGCGAAGGGTATTTTTCCACAATAATCTCAATATATTGCAGTTTCCCCTTATACAGCAAATTGACATCCGCTACAATACCCATCGTGTCTGTAATCTTATTCGGAATAGCTTCCAACAACTTTTTTCTATCTTTATCACTGAGTCCGACAACTTCTCCATCGTCATTTTTGCCGATATAAAGCGTTCCACCGTAAGCATTTGCATATCCGCAAATCCATTCTAAGTACTCATCATGCCATAGCTCTTTATATTCTATTGTCTGATGTTCCGACATACTCCTCACCTGCCGCTTTCTTAAATTCTCCAAATTCCTTAACTCTATGAAAATACGGATTTCTTCATTATTAATCGTAGTTGAAAAAAATAATTTTTCAGAAGCCGGTCAATACATGCCCACCGTCAGGGCATACAGCTCATCCAGTGCCATATTTCTGCCCATGGCAAACAGAATCGGCACTTCGGAAAACTGCCCGCCGAAACGCATCATGAAACTCCGCCATCGTCCGGTAGCGTTTCTCCCTATCCGGATTAATCGCCTGCGAAACCACCGCATATGCCTCCCCGCACAGCTCCCATCGTTCTATCCTGCACGGAAAAACCCTGCAATACCGGTATCTGTCCTCGATTTCTTCCTGTGTATAGGTGCCGAAAAAGCCGAAGAGCAATGCTCCCACCGTAAAAACATTCGTCCTCTCATCGACAACCGCACCCAAAACATACTCCTCCGGGGCTTTCAGCCTCTTACTTCCCCAATACTCTTCACCCATGTCATTACATGTAGGCTGTTTCCGAAACAGGTCAATATCGCAAAGCATCATCCGATCATTCCCGAAATCATAAAGCAGGCTTCCATCGTAGAGATCCACCGCCACATAGCGTTTGGCGGCCACCACTTCCATAAAGGAAAAAATGCACTCCACGGCAGACAGCTTTTTGTCCGTCGGCAGATTATGAAACCGCACCGAAGGCCTGATCAAATCCGGCTCCCTGTCATACTTGTCAAAATTCCAGTAATCAAACAGACACTCCCCATCTGCCCACCGAAATACTGCGACATAATACTGCTCATGTGGATAGTGTTCGATCAGTTCCACCAGTGCCGGGTGCTTTAATATGCGGTATAATTCGGCTGCATTTTTCAAAGTTTCCACCGATTCCGCCGGTGATATTTCCGCATCCACTGTATCTACACCCGCAATTTTAATAAAATACCTGTCCCGGCCGTTCTCATCCGCCACGCCAAAGCTGATACAACCTGAACCGGTCGCATCGATCACGGAAAAGACTGTGCCATACTTTTTCACCCATGTCAGATCATGACAGGTTTTTAAGTGAAATTTTATGTTGTCGATCTCATGCTTTATCATAGGATCCTGCTTCTTTCTCCTTGTTTTTGTTTCTCCACTGTCTTCTTTTCACCGGAATATGCTGTTTTCCTGATACTTTACCTGCATCTTACATGCCCTTTATGTCCTGATTTTATCATGCATACTTCCGCTTTTCCACCTTTCTTTTTGCTTCCGCGCATTCCCCATTCCCATGATCACATTATGCCCAGAACAAAATATGAGCGCCATTCTTTCAGAGCACCATGTTATAATGAAGTATCAAATCCGCGGAGCGAACCCATGAAATACAAAAATGCAAACGACATCCTTCCCAAAGAATTACTTGTATCCGGAGGATCATTGCAAGACAAAAGGGGAAACATCAAACTATGAAAAAGACAATAGAACAGCTTCTGCCCTTATGGGGCATGAAAAACAGACAGGTAACACAGATTTATCCTTCCGCCTGGGAGATCGCGCCTTCCCATGTGATCAAAATATATTACGACAAAGATCAGCTGGAAAGGAATATCAAAATTTCCTCGATTCTGGCAGACTGCAGGATTCCGGTCGCACAGATCACGCACACCCAAACAGGCGAACAATACGCCACCGCACAGGACGCCTATTTCCTGATGTCGGAAAAACTGCCGGGCAGCAATCTCTTTGATCTGCAGGATAAAAAAACTGCTTACGAAATGGGACGTGCCATCGCAAGGCTTCATCTGGCATTTGTCCAATGCGAAAAAGAAATGGAATTCTGGGACAACAGTCTGCTTGCGGAGATGAAAGGCTGGATTCCGGAAACTTTAAGCGCCCATAACTGGCCGCATATAACCGAATCGGAACACACCAGATTCGTACATATGCTGGAAAAAGTATCCGACCGCCTGCCCAGACAGCTGATCCACCGCGATGTGCATTTCGGAAACTTCCTGTTTCATGAAGGCCGCTTATCCGGCTACATTGATTTCGATCTGACCCAGAAAAATATACGGATATTTGACCTCTGTTACTTTCTGGCCGGACTGCTGGCCGAAGAGACCGAAACGCCCCTGACAAAAGAGCAGTGGCTGGAGCTTGTCCATGCAGTCATAACCGGCTATGAAAGCGTAAACAGACTATCGGATATTGAAATCCAGGCTGTACCCTGCGTGATGGAGTGTATCGAGATCCTGTTTGTGGCCTATTTTACCGACACGCAGGATACAAAGCACGCCCAGGATGCCTGCCGCATCTTTCATCAGATACAGGATTATGAGGCGACTATTGAGAAAACACTGTCTGCCGGACGGCTCACCTGAAATATTTCACGTCCTGAAATCCCGCCTGTAACAAGCCTGCTGATCAGCCAGATTTCTTGATCAGCAGTATTTCTCGATCAACGCCTCCGCCGAGAGTCTGTCCTTCTTCACCGCATACAGGCTTCCGTTCTGCTTCCGGTCAATCAGAAAATAGTCATACATCTCGCGGCGGAGCGTGGCCGCATCCCCAAACGTATGCAGACCGTTCAGCATCTCATTAAATTCACGCTCCGTGTACTCCCGGTCTTCCGGAATGCGATCTGCCAGATAGGACAGCACACAGAGCTTCTTTTTCTTCTTCGACGGCATCTGCGTGACACAGCCGTCCGCATCCAGATATGCTTTGATCGTTTTCGTATCCATAAGGGTATCCTCCACTTTCTTCCATTCTCAAGAAGCGGAGCCTGCAGATTTTCTCTTAAGCTCTTCACTACAACAGAAAAGTATTATTCCTTTATTGTAGCACCTGCATGACTGCTTGTGAAGGTTTCACCCACCCCTGATTCAAGTTACATGCCGGCACGAATTTTGCCACCGCAAAGTCACTTTACAGTAAATGCCAAATCCTGAGCTGAACCGCAACAAATAACTTTCCTGCTCCCGGCTTTACATTGTGTCAGCCTATTTTTCGTGTTACAATAACTACAATAAAAAGTCCTGCTCCGCCGCCACTACGTGATATGCCTACACGAAGAGGAAATACTAAGCATGTATGAATATTTTGACCTCGATTATAAAAACACAATTTTTGAATGGGATGACGAAAAGGCAGTTTCCAATTTCAAAAAACACGGGATACGTTTTGAAACTGCCTCAAAAGTATTTGCTGATGACAATAAGCTGATACGATACGATGAGGAGCATCCCAAGGAAGACCGATACGATATCCTTGGCAAAGTCGGTAAAGTTCTCTTTGTAGTCTGTACCTTTAAAAAAGGGAATATAGTCCACATCATTTCTGCCAGACGCGCAACAGAACCCGAGAAAGTGAGGTATGAATATGGCGAAAGTTACGATGCATAGTTTACCAGCAAATTTAACAGAAGAAGAAGTGGCTGAACTTGAAGCTGCTGAAAAAATGCCGATCATTTTTGATGATGACTGTCCGGAAATGACAGAAGAAATGCTGAGTCAATTTCACAGAACTGACATGGTCACTATTCAGATTTCTCCTGTTAACATGAAAAAGGTCAAGTCCTTTGGCGCAGACTATTCAAAAATTTTAAGTCAGCTTCTGGATTTGGCTCTTAATGACGCCGAATTATTAAGAAAATGCTTGTAAATCTCCTGAAAGGATATATCCTCAGTAGAACAGATGTCTTTCCCATGCACTAATGTATCCGTTCTACAGAGGATATACCACCGCCAATTTGACGTCCCCGTCCCTGCTTCCATAATCTTTGAAAAAAATATTGTACATTTCCCCATATCATTGCACGGATTCCAATGCCGGAGAAAAACCGGAGAAATGCGACACACTCATGTCATATTCCCACTGCTAAACTATCACAAACACCATCACAGGAAGGAGGCATCCACAATGCCATTTACCGAGATATGCATTTACCAGGTCAAGCCGCAGAAGACGGAAGAATTTGAAACGCTGATGCTGACGGCAAAGAGTTTTCTGGACGAGCAGGAAGGATTGCTTGCGCTTCGTCTGATCAGGCGGGGCTACCACATCGACCTTGCGCAGATCAAAGAAGGGCTTCCCCCGCTGAAACTCACCCGCATCGTCAAGAGCGTCAAATACATGCTCTACTGGGAATTTGACACGAAGGAAAACTACGGCCTGGCACAGAAAAATCTCTACGACAGCTATTGGAAGGCCATCGAAAAGTGCCTGGTCGTTCCTCATGACAAATATTTAGGGGAGGTGATATTTTGATGATAGACAGACTGATCCAGATCATTTTTCTCCTGCTGCGGCATGAGAATATCACGGCGAAACAGCTGGCGCAGGAGCTTGGCGTCTCTACCCGCACGATCTACCGGGACATCAACACGCTTTCAATCGCCGGCATTCCCATCACTTCCCAAAAAGGCTACGGCGGCGGGCTCTCCTTATTAGAGGGCTTTGCGCTGGACAAGTCCTATTTCACACAGGAAGAGCAGAGTAATATCATTCAGGCCCTTCAGATCTTAAAATCATCCCATTACCCGGACGCAGACAGGACCCTGAATAAGGTTGCCGGGCTGTTCAGTCACACGCTGCAATCCGACTGGCTGGAGATCGATTTTTCCTATTGGGGCAGCCCCGAAAAGGAACGCCGCAATATGACGGCCTTAGAGCGCGCGGTCATCAATAAGTACGTGATCAAATTCACTTACTATAACTCGGAACTGACCATAACCGAGCAGACCGTGGAACCGTTAAAGCTGCTCTTCAAATCCCACTCCTGGTATCTGATCGCCTTTTCCCTCACTCCTGCCTATCAGGAAGAATACAACATCCCCCTGTTTAAACTGCGCTTCTCGGAAAAGATCGCCTATAAAGTCTATGATGAATTTCAGGAGGAATATATTAAGAAGCTGGAGGACGGTACGCTGGAAGTAACTTTCAGATATCAGCTGAGCGACTGGACCTTCCTCTACCTGCTGTCTTTTGGCGAATATGTCGAGATCATTGAGCCAGTCGAGGCCAGAATGCTCCTGAAAGAAAAAGCGCAGAAGATACTCGCTCTGTATTGCTGATTTCCAATGTTGTTATAGTAATTGCATTCTAAAAGTTCTTTCACTATAATTTGATATAGTAATTACAGATACTTTTCCCCAGGCGTAATACGATATCTGCGCAGGACCGCAAAGGAGATCCCATGGCATTTACAATTCAAGTCCGCATGAAAAAACTCGGAAAACAAAAAAGTCAAGACTTACAGCCCGTTCCTTTCGAGCTTGCCCAAAAGCCCGAAACCGTCCGGGAGCTGCTCACCAGTCTGACCGCACTTGGCGTCAAAGACTATAACACAAGAAAGGATGAGGGCCAGGTTCTCCGTTTTCTGACCCGTGAGGAGATCGCAGACCAGGCCGCACGCGGCAAAATATCCCTGGGCCTGCGGGGCGGCGAAGATGCCGTGGAAGAAAAGGCCGTCGAGAACACCCTGCAGTGCTTTGAGGACGGCATCTTCCGCGTCTTTGCCGGGGAGAATGAATTGACGGCCTTGGAAGAGACGATCCCCTGGACTGACGATATGGTCTTTACTTTCATCAGACTGACAATGCTGTCCGGCTGGTAAAAATTGTCAGGAAAGGAGTCCCACATGGCAGAATTCACCTGCCAAACCAGAAGAAAATTAACCGAAACATGGCTGAGCGAACTGTACCGGAAGCAGTTTCCAAATCTGGTGGATGTCTGTATGCGGAAGGCATGGCAGGAAGATTTCTACTATGCGCTGGAGCTGGATCAGATGAACAGCTACCAGATGACTGCCGGACGGCCGCAGGCTTTCCTGCATCTTTTTTCCGTGATCGAGGACAACAACCTGATCCGGTATTCTTCCGTCAAGCGGGCGGTCAGCACGTGGATCGGTATTTTTGACGAAAAGAGCATCGACCGGATCAGTGACAAGCTGCTGCGCCTGATGGGACAAAAAGGACGCTGAAAAACCCATTGACGGAAGATTAAAAGAAAAGCGGGGGACCTTGAAATGAAGCATATTTTAATAATTGATGATGACATTTATATAGGGAATGTAATTGAAGAAGCACTTATCAAAGAGGGTTATCAAGTATTGCGGGCTTATTCGGGGACAGAAGCAATATATGTGCTGTCTGCGTCAACTCCCGACCTTATTTTGCTTGATTTAATGCTTCCCGGTCTTTCTGGTGAAGAAGTACTGTCACAAATAAGGGGTATACCTGTTATCGTTGTCAGTGCAAAAATTGATGTTGATGATAAGGTTGCGCTTTTGCTTGGCGGTGCAACGGATTATATTACAAAACCTTTTGAAATGAAAGAACTGCTTGCAAGAATTACGGTTGCACTCCGAGGCAGCGTAGTTTCAGCTGATTCCATTTTATCTTTTGATAATCTGCGGCTGGACATAATGACACATGAAGTCTTTGCAGGACAACAGAGAGTAAATTTAACAAGGACAGAATATGCAGTCTTAAAAATTCTTATGCAGAACCCGTCACAAGTAATAGCAAAATCCGTACTGCTTGAACGCATCAGCGAGGACACTCCCGATTGTACGGACAACTCATTAAAAACGCATATCAGCCACTTGCGAAAAAAGCTTCTGGATATTGGAGGAAAAGAATATATAGACACAGTATGGGGTATTGGCTTCAAATTGAAGTCGGAATAAATCTCAACTAAATCTCAACTGTTTTCTTAACTGTTTTCTCAACTATTTCTTGCTACAATGCCAACATCAAGCACGAAATACCTGTGCAGAAAAGGAGGCTGAATTTATGGATTATGTCCTGACCACAAATGCTTTGTCTAAAAAGTATGGAGCATTCAAAGCATTGGACGCTGTTTCCATGCACGTTCCAAAAGGGGCTATCTATGGTTTCGTTGGGAAAAATGGTGCTGGCAAAACAACGCTGATTCGCCTGATCTGCGGATTGCAGACCGCTACTTCCGGCGAATACACGCTGTATGGGAGGAAAAACACGGATAAGGAAATTAACAAATCACGCAGAAGAATGGGGGCTGTTGTTGAAACACCGTCTATTTATCTTGATATGACGGCAGAAGAAAATCTAAAAGAACAATACCGTATTCTTGGTCTGCCCTCTTTTGACGGGCTGAAAGAGCTGTTAAAGCTGGTTGGTCTTGAAAATACCGGAAAAAAGAAAGCGAAGAATTTTTCCCTTGGTATGCGGCAGCGATTGGGAATTGCAGTTGCACTTTGCGGTGATCCAGATTTTCTTGTATTAGATGAGCCGGTAAATGGTCTTGACCCACAGGGTATCATTGAAATGCGGGAATTGATTTTGAGGATTAACCGTGAACATCAGATAACGGTATTGATTTCCAGTCACATTCTTGATGAGCTGGCAAAACTGGCAACACACTATGGATTTATTGACAATGGAACCATTGTCAAAGAAATAAGTGCGGCTGATTTAGAATCTATGTGCAGGAAATGTGTGTTTATGGAAGTGAGCAACACAAAAGCGCTTGCCTGTGTACTTGACCGAATGAAAATCGAGTATAAGATTTTATCCGATACAACTGCCAATGTGTTCACAAAAATTAAAGCATCCCTGTTGATTTCTGAATTGACAAAAGAGAATTGTGAAGTGATTTCCATGCAGGAACGCACCGAAAGTCTGGAAAGCTTTTATATCAACCTTGTTGGAGGTGAAAAACATGATTAAACTTTTAAAAGCTAATTTAGCAAGGCTTTGGAAAAACAAAGTGTTTTGGTTGGGATTTCTGGTGCTGAATGTTTTTTGCATTATACAAAAAATCAGCATCATTCAAGATACGGTAGAAGTACATTTTTTAGAGGAAGCATTTTGGATACAGGCATATGTGATTGGTATTATACTTTCCGTCTTTATCAGCCTTTTTATAGGTGCTGAATATGAGTATGGCACAATCAGAAATAAAATTATTTCAGGTTATGACCGTTCAGACATTTATCTTGCAAATATATTTACCTGTATTATTGCGGGATGGATCATGTGTATGGGGTGTCTGATTTCTGCACTTTTGGTTGGCATTCCATTTTTGGGATTTTTCCATATAGAACTTTCGGAGATTCTTTCACAAGGGATCTGCGTGTTTGCCTTGAGTGCGGCTTATACAGCAATTTACTGTTTTTTTGCTATGTTAATTCATAATCGCACGATTACAGCCATGACCTGTATCATATTTTCATTTTTGCTTTTGTTTTCCGGAACTGTTATTTCAAACCGACTGGACGAATCAGAATATTATTATATTCCGGATGCGTCCTTGGGGACAGGTGAAATTGACGATGGAAGTCATTCTGAATGGATTCGTAATCCCGATTATTTGGAAGGAACTGAACGTCGGATTTATGAAATATTTTTTGAAGCTATTCCCGGAGGACAGTCATTACAGCTTAGTGGAATGTTAAATGAACACACCAGCTATATAGAGATGTTTTCGGCTTCATTGGCGTGGATTGTTTTATCATGCGGTTATGGAATGATACTGTTCCGTAGGAAAGATTTGAAATAGAGGGAGGTATCTTCATGCTTTTACCGTGGGTTTTGTGTGGTGTTCTGTCTGCTGTTAGTTTTATTCTCTGTATGAAAATTCATATGTTGAAAGTGAGTATGGCGGAAATACGGGCACAACTTGCGGACTGGCTGAAAACAGATACGAACACCCTTATTTCAATATCTTCCAGTGACAGGCAACTGCGATTGTTGGCAGCCGACCTAAACAGGCAACTTCGGCAGCTTCGCAGACAACGCAGACAATACCTTGACGGAGATAAGGAGTTGAAAGATGCCGTAACGAATATTTCTCATGATTTACGGACACCTTTAACTGCAATTTGTGGATATTTAGATTTGCTTGAGGCTGAAGAAAAGTCCGAAAAAGTTACCCGCTGTTTCATGGCTATTCAGAATCGTGCAGAAGTATTAAAGCAATTAACGGAAGAATTGTTCCGCTATTCGATTATCATGTCGGTACAAGAGCCTGTGCAGTTAGAGCCTTTATGTGTGAATGATCTATTAGAACAAAGCCTTGTATCATTTTATGCTGCCCTGACTAAGAGCGGCATTACCCCGCAAATAGATATTACTGAAAAAAAGATTATACGCCCTTTGAACAGAACTGCTTTTCTGCGTGTATTGAGTAATATTCTGAATAATGCAGTGAAATACAGCGACGGCGATCTAAATGTTGTGTTGTCCGAAACGGGAGAAATCACTTTTTCAAATACAGCGCAAAATCTAAATGATGTACAGGTTGGAAAATTGTTCAACCGTTTCTTTTCTGTGGAAACAGCAAGGAACTCAACGGGTTTGGGGCTTGCTATCGCAAAAACACTGGTTGAACAAATGCACGGCACGATTACCGCACACTACTGTGACGGCGTATTAAGTGTCTGGTTAGATTTTTCGCAAACAGCAGAATAATAGATTCCTGTTTGTTTTAAAATGCAGACAGGCAGGAAATCTGTTCAGTTTATGGGGGTGACGACTGGCTTACCGTCAGCATCCAGCAGAACACTCATCCCGCATCCTACCGTCAGCGACGAAGAAGCCAGCACATAGTTTACGCCTGTCTCTGTGTCCACGATGATCTTCTCCACATTGGCAACTCCCTGAGAGTATACCTCTACAAAGCGGTCCTTTGCCATACGCTCACGCTCCTTTCTCTTCCTTCTTCCCGCCTGTCTGCAGGAAGAAGCATACCACGGCAGCGCCTCTCTTTCAGTGGAATTTCCCGAATCGTCCGGATATTTCCCAGACGGCATCTTCCTTCACCATTTCTCTTTCAGCTGGGCCTTGCCGGCCCGGGACAGAAGACACTCCCGGCCGCCTACCCTGACCCGGCCTTCCTTCCAGTCCACCGCCTCGATCTTGTCCCAGGCCGCCAGATAGGCCCGGTGTACCCGGACAAAACGGCCGCCCAGCTCGGACTCCAGCTCGTTCAGGCTTCCCACGAAATCCAGACGACTGTCCGCCGTGTGAAGAAATACATGATGGGACTTGGGCGCCGTCTCGAAGAACAGAATATCAGACAGGGGAACGTGGCGTGTCTCCTCCCCCGTGCGCAGGGAGAAGATCTCCGTCGGATCCCGGCGCTCGTGTAACAGCCGGGTATGAACTGCCTCCAGACACCGGGCGACAGCGGTTCCGGTCTGCTCCCCTTCCTTTACGATATAATCGAAGGCCTCCAGATGATATTGGAATGTCTTCCAGGCCAGATCGCCGTAACTGGTGATATACGCCAATGTACCGTGAGGATCCCGCCGGCGCAGCTCCCTCCCCAGCGTGAAGCCGTCCCACTCCCCGTCTCTTAAATCCACATCCAGGAAATAAATGCTCCGGCTGTTATCCTCCACCGCCTCCAGAAGTTCCTGTGCCGTGGACGCGGAACATACCACCTTCATGTCATAGTCCTCCATGCAGATCTTCCACTCCAGAGCAGTACGTAACTGGTGACGGACGCTCTCCTCGTCGTCACAGAGATATATTTGAATCATAGCTTATCCTCCACTGTCAATTCCTGCACAAATATCCCCGCTGCCCAGCTGGTGGAACAGGATACACCCGGACAATCTGCCAGGATGCGCTGATAGCCTGGCAGCCCAAGTCCCCGGCCTTCCCCTTTGGTGGAATAGCCTTCCCGCCAGATTTTATCCGGATCGATCGTCCCGACGTAGGGATTCGACACCCGCAGGGACAGACGATTCCTCTCAGCCAGCACTATGACTTCCACCCAGGGCGTCTTAGTCTCCAGTGCTGCCTCCGCAGCGTTGTCCAGCAAAATACCCAGACAGCGCACGAAATCCCAGCTATCCATCCCCAACCGCTCCACGGGATAGATAGCCTCCAGGCGGCAGTCCACACCTTTCTCTCCCATGGCTGCCATCTTTGACAGCAGGATTCCCCGCACCTGTGGTATACGCAGGTTACCGATCTGGGTGGACATCCGGATCTTCTCCCCCACGCGCTGGTCAAATCCGGCATCGAGGTCAGCCAGCGAAGTCAGCAGCGCATCCAGTTCCCCCGCCCCGGCCTGAGCCGACAGCCCGGCAAGTATATTTTTATAGTCGTGCCGGAAGGCCCTGGCCTCTCGCCGAATGGCTTCCAGCTCCTGTTCATAGAGCTGCTGCCTGGCGATAACCTCCCTCTGAGTCTCTATTTTCCGAACGGCATCCATCCGTTGGGCCAGATGGATCACCGATACAGCCAACAATGCCGCAAATACGAGAACCAGCATATAATAATAAAGTTGATATTCCGATCCAATCCCGACCCGCAACTGGAAGAACACCTCCATGCTCACCAGCATAGCGGACAAAAGCAGCGCTATACGATGCGGGTCATCTTCCTCCAGCAGCAGCTGAAACCATGAACCAAAGCGCTTACGCTGCAGCAGGACAGCGGTACCCAGCACTACGGTAAGGTAAATACCTGTCACCATCATGAATTGTAAATCTTCATCCGCAGCCGGCAGGCTGAACAGTCTCGCGGACAGAACAGACGCTGCCATCTGAAACA
>OFFT01000919.1_pt1 | contig 19045 bp, 17 predicted proteins | sample 1521581 | NCBI WGS metagenome assembly OFFT01 (sample SAMEA3504084, study PRJEB24116) | mouse gut metagenome | biome: mouse gut; feature: mouse-associated habitat; material: faeces | place: Denmark | collected 2011
AGTGGAGGCTAGGCTGGACCGCAAGGCTATCGGTTTCAACACGGAAGTCACCCAGAAGTCGTCCAGGGAGCTGGACGATCTGCTGCAGGCGGTGACGCCTCAGGACCTGGTGAAGTTCGGCCTGATTCCTGAGTTCGTGGGACGCGTGCCCATCACCGTCGCACTGAAGGGACTGGACAGGGACGCGCTGGTGCGCATCCTGAAAGAGCCGAAGAATGCCCTGATTAAGCAGTATCGGAAGCTGTTCGACATGGACGATGTGGAGCTGAATTTCGAGGAAGAGGCCATCAAAGCCATCGCTGCCAAGGCTTTTGAGCGCAAGACAGGGGCCAGAGGGCTGCGTTCCATCATGGAGAGCATCCTGATGGATACCATGTACCAGATTCCTTCCGATGAGAGCATAGAGGAGTGTGTCATCACCGAAGCCACCGTGGAGGAAGGAAATGCCCCCATGGTCTTCCGCAAGAATGAGCGCAGGAGAAATCTGGATAAAGCAATGTGAATCTGAATGGAACGCCGTCCCTGTGACGGCGTTTTGTAAATTTGTGGCTGCAGACCAGAAAGGATATACAAGACATGGTGATCAAGGAAGTCAGTCTGGAGACAGTGTGCGGCATTACCAGCAAGCTGCCGGACAATCAGCTGCCGGAGGTGGCGTTCGCGGGCAAGAGCAATGTGGGAAAGTCGTCTCTGATCAACGCGCTGATGAACCGCAAATCCCTTGCCCGTACAAGCTCCCAGCCGGGCAAGACTCAGACAATCAATTTTTTTAATGTGAACAATGCGATGTATTTCGTGGATCTGCCGGGCTACGGCTACGCCAAGGCCAACGTGAAGGTGAAAGAGCAGTGGGGCAAGATGGTGGAGAGATATCTGCACAAGTCCAGGCAGCTGCGGCAGGTCTTCCATTTGATCGATATCCGGCACGCGCCCTCGGAGAACGACCGCATGATGTACGATTGGATTTTGCACAATGGCTATCATCCGATCATCATCGCTACGAAGCTGGACAAGATCAAACGGAGCCAGATACAAAAGCAATTGAATCTGATCCTCAGCACCCTGGAGGCGGAGAAGGGGACGGCCATCATCCCTTTTTCGGCAGAGACCAAGCAGGGGCGTGAGGAGATATACGCGATACTGGACGGTATCCTGGAGGAAAATTCGTGAAAAAATACTGTAAAGCACTGGTGAACCTTGGGGTGGCGGCTGTGATATTGGCAGCGGTCCTGTTCCTTCTGCCCAGGCTGTTCCTGTTCTTCATGCCTTTCGTGGCCGGTTGGATCATCGCCCTGATCGCCAGTCCTCTGGTGCGTTTTTTTGAGGAAAAGGTGAAGCTGAAGCGGAAAGCGGGCAGCGCCTTTGTCATCATCGTCATCATCGCCCTGGTAGTGCTGATGATTTATATTGTCTGCGCCCAGCTTTTTGAGCAGATTATAGGGCTGGGGAGGGCCCTGCCGGAGATGATGGAGGGCATGGAGTCGGATCTGGAGAGCATAGGGAAGAACCTGAACCTTCTGCTGGCCAGGCTGCCGGGGAATATCCAGCTGAACCTGGGCGACCGGGGGATAGAGCTGGAAAGCTATCTGGGAGAGCTATTGGAGCGCTTCGGCTCCCCTACGATTGAGGCTGCCGGGAATCTGGCCAAGCTGCTGCCGGGCATCTTCATCGGGATGATTATGGCCCTTCTCTCCGCCTATTTCTTCGTGGCGGAAAGGCATCAGCTGAACGAGTGGTTCTGGAAGCATATGCCCGCGTCCGTGAAGATGCGCTACAGGGTGGTCCGTCACAGCTTGGGCAAATCCGTGGGCGGCTATTTCAAGGCCCAGCTGAAGATTGAAGTGTGGATGTACTTTCTGCTGCTGCTGGGCCTGGGTATCCTGCGGGTGAATTATTTCGGGCTCATAGCACTGGGCATCGCCATACTGGATTTCCTTCCCTTCCTGGGCACAGGCACAGTGCTGATTCCCTGGGCAGTCATCCGGATTCTGACCGCCCAGTACCAGACGGCCATCGGACTTCTGGTGATCTGGGGCGTGGGGCAGCTGGCGAGACAGCTGATTCAGCCGAAGATAGTGGGAGATTCCATCGGGGTGCCTCCGCTGCCTACGTTGTTTCTGCTCTATATCGGATACAAGGTCGGCGGCGTGATCGGCATGATCCTGGCAGTGCCGCTGGGGCTGCTGGTGTACTCCCTGTATCAGGACGGGGCCTTCGACACCACCAAGAACAGCGTGCTGGTCCTGACGGCGGGCATCAACCGCTTCCGAAGGCTGGAGAAGGAGGACATGGCCGAGGTGGAGGAGATGCACCGGCGCAATGAAGAGGAGGCCAAAAGGCTGGAGGAGGCAGAGGCACAGCAGGAGCCGCCCAAAAAGAAAAAAGCAGAAAAATGAAAAAAATTGAAACTTTTGACCGGGAAAACCAGTCTATATAGTAGAGAGTGTCTAAAAGCGCTCTCTTTTTTAAGTCCTTTCATCCGTTGTAACTGTTTTTCCGGGGAGGAATGTGCTATGTTGGAAGCAGGCCGGGAGATTTTACGAAGATGCACAATATTTAAAAGATTTATGCAACTTTGATACAAAATTATTTTACAATATTTGCAGTAAAACGATATGCAACGGGATATTAATAGTAGAATGGGGAATCACATTCCAAAGAAAAGGTTTGGCACAGACGAACTGAAATGATAAAAGCAGACACGGATCAGCAGGAACTACAACTAAAGATTGACGAGTATGGTGATATGCTGTTCAGGCTCTGCTACGTGCGCCTTCAGAACGTGCAGGACGCGGAGGATGTGGTACAGGAGGTCTTCTATCAGTATCTGAAGAGCCTTCCTGATTTCCAAAGCCAGGAGCATGAAAAGGCATGGTTTCTGAAGGTGGCCCTGAACGCCTGCAGAAAGGTCTGGCGCAGCGCCTGGAGGCGGCATCGAAGCGCCTGGCAGCCGGAGGAGGGCGGCCGGCGGGAGGATTTTCCGGACTGCGACTGGTCGGAGCGGGAAGGCGGCTCCTCTGCCTGCGGACCGGAGGAGCGCGCCGTCAGGCGGGAGGAGAACCGTTGCCTGCTGGAGGCGGTGATGGCCCTGCCGGAGAAGTATCGGGACGTGATTCATCTCTTCTACTATGAGGAGCTTTCGGTGAAGGAAATCTCTCAGGTCACAGGCCGGGGGGAGTCCACGGTCACTTCGCAGCTTACCAGAGGGAGAGGGCTGCTGAGAAAGTCGCTGAAGGAGGAATATGACTTTGGATAAATTTCGGGATGCATATCGGGAGGCTTCAAGAGAGCTGCCCCGGATGTCGCTCAGCGTGGAGGATGTCCGCGATGAAATCCATCATCACAAGATGCAGCGCCAGAGGCGGAAAATCCTGCTGACCAGAGGGTGCACGGCTGCCGCCATATTCCTTTTGTGCGGCGTGGGGACAGTGGCAGCGAAGAACTACAGGGAAAGCGTCATTTCCGTAGGCGAGAGCGGCTTCGTCATCACAAGCGTACAGGAAGAGGCCCAGGCGGCGATAGCGGAGGACCTGGCCGGGCTTTCGGATATAGCCGCATTTTTGAAACTAGGGGGGGCATTTTCCACAGAGGACGATATCCCTGACGGGGATGTCGAAGAGTACATTGAGCCTGAGATTGCGGAATATGATTCCCTGGAGGAATTCCTGGCCAGTGAGGACATGGTGGTGGCGGTTCCCCCAAAAGAGCTCTTTTCCAGAGAGTTCACCACCGAACGGATATGCGTGATTGATGAGGGTGTGGACGTGCATATGGATTTCATGAATGAAGATTCCTGTTTCATGCTGCACCTGATGGACAACAGAGGTTATGAAAGCTACAGTTCGGCCACGTCCTATATGGGGCGCAGCTGCAACGAGAGAAGCTTCGTGAACAGCCAGGGACTAAGCTATGTAATGTTCGATACCGTGGACGAGGCAGGGGAGATCCAATCCGTCCATGCGGTGATTTCCGTGAACGGCAGGGATCTGTCCATGAGTTTCGCGGGATTTGAAGAGGAAGAAATTGAACGGGTCCTGAATGGCCTGGACTTGACGGTTTATTATCAAGATTAACAGTCACTTGGTTGGCTGGGAGAGGATGGAGGATACGATGGAGAAAAATATTCTGGTGTATAACAATAAGACAGGCATCGCGGAGAAGATGGCGCCTTTGTTCGCAGGGGAAGGGCTTTCGGTGCTGGTAGCGGCGGATATAGAGCATCTGTATACGATATTGAGCAGCGCGCAGATACATCTGATGCTGGTGGATGTGGAACTGAACGACAAGGGATGGGACCGGGGCATCGAGATGATTGCGAACCTTCGGAAAAAGAGCAGCATCCCGCTTATCGTGGTCTCCGCCCAGTCCGCGGAGACGGCTAAGATCATGGCGCTGGAAGCGGGAGCGGACGATTATGTGACATCCGACTGCAATCCACTGGAGCTGATGGCCAGGATCAAGTCCCAGCTGCGCAGATATACCCAGCTGGTGAACATGTGCGCGAACATCGACAGAATCTACAGGGTGGACGATTTGGTCATAGACGACACCCAGAGGAAGGTCACCGTGGAGGGGAAGAATGTGCGGCTGACCCCTATCGAATATAAGATACTGCGTTTCCTGGTGCAGCAGAGAGGCAAGGTATTCTCCAACAGCCAGATATATGAGAATATCTGGCACATGCAGGCCATCGGGGCCGACAATACCATAGCGGTGCACATCCGCCATATCAGAGAGAAGATCGAGAAGAATCCGAAAGAGCCCAGGTACCTGAAAGTGGTATGGGGAAATGGCTATAAGGTGGGATGATGAGAGAGGGCAGGCGCAGGGTCTGCCCTTTTCCTTATCTTTTCCTATTTCTGTAAAAGATGTCTATTGACAGATTATGGATAAAATATTATCGTAGTGTGAGTAGAGCCGCAGGCGGACAAGTTTGCCTTGCAAGCCGGCATGCCCGAGAGCGTCCTGTTCGCTTTGGGCAGGGGCAATCTTTCAGGGGACGTTCCTTTTGGGGCTTTATGTTTTTCAGGGGCCTGGTGAGGAGATTTTTGTTGAGTGGGAGGATATGGAAGTATGGAAGGGGTGCAATCGGGGATGCAGACAGGGGGGGACGGAGCAGGGAGTGCGGGAAGGCCGGGATTCAGCGGCAGCACGATTAAGATAATCGCGGTGGCGGCGATGCTGATTGACCATGCGGCGGCGACGGTGCTGGCACGCTATCTGATTGGAGGGATCCGGGAGGCGGCCGATACAGGGACGACGCAGAATTGGCTTGCGGAGAACGCCATGTGGTATGATATCTATGATGTGATGCGGGGAATCGGCAGGCTGGGATTTTCGATTTTCTGCTTTCTGCTGGTAGAGGGGTACCAGAGGACCAGGGATGTGAAGAAGTATGCGCTGCGGCTGGGGCTGTTCGCTTTGATCTCGGATGTGCCCTTTGATTTGGCCATCTGCGGCACGCCTTTTCATATGGGGTACCAGAATGTGTATTTCACGCTGCTTTTGGGGCTGCTTGCGCTGTGGGCCTATGGGTTTTTCGGGAAATTCGGACAGGAGGGGAAGGCGGATCTGCCTGCGCCGGTCCGGATCGGATCCATGGTCACAGGGGTGGTGGCGCCAGTCCTGTATCTGGGGCTTGGCATGCGGAAACAGGTGGTTACGGTAGAATTTCCCTATAAGACTTGTCTGGCGGTGGCTGCGGTCATTGTGTGCGGTCTGGCGGGATACGGGATCTGGAAGGGGCTGCGGAGCGTCCAGACGGCCTGCATGGACATGACTGCGCTGGCAGCCTGCATGATAATTGCCATGTATCTGGAGACGGATTATTCGGGCATGGGAGTGCTGACGATTACGGCTATATATCTGTTCCGGAGACGGAAGGCGCTGGCCATGCTGGCCGGCTGCGTCGTGCTGTGCGTCATGAGCCTCAGCGAGGTCTACGCCCTGTTCGCCGTTCTGCCCATTGCCCTGTACAATGGGCAGCGGGGTATGAAGATGAAATATTTCTTTTACGCCTTCTATCCGGTGCATCTGTTGCTGCTGTATGCGGCAGCGGTGCTTCTGGGGCTGGGGAGCGTGATTTTGCTATAGAGATCCCCGGGGACGGGGGGTTGCGAGGAGGGTGTGGAACATTATGTTGGAAGTTGTCAATTTGACTAAAAAATACGGGAAGACTTTGGCTGCCGACGGAATCGGCTTCACAGTGCCGGACGGGAAGATCGGAATCCTTCTGGGGCCCAACGGCGCCGGGAAATCCACTGTGATCAAGAGCATTGCAGGGCTGCTCCGGTATAAGGGAACCATCCGGATTCAGGGCCGCAATTCCAGGACACTGGAGGCCAAGCGCTGCTTTGCCTATGTGCCGGAACTGCCTTATATGTATGAGGCGCTGACGGTCCGGGAACACATTGAATTCATCACCAGGGCTTACGGGGCGGAAGTTACGGAAGCAGAAGTGAGGGAGCTGCTGGAGCGGTTTGAACTGGGAGACAAGCAGGACAAGCTGGGAAATGAATTGTCCAAGGGGATGATGCAGAAGGTAAGCATCTGCTGCGCCCTGGTGATCAGGCCCAAAGTGATTCTGCTGGATGAACCCATGGTAGGACTGGACCCCGCGGCCATCAAGGAATTGAAGACGGTGCTTGTGGATTTGCGAAGGAAGGGCTGTACCATACTGATCAGCACCCATATGCTGGAGATGGTAAAGGAGCTGTGGGATGTGACCTTTGTGATGGACAAGGGACATATTCTGGGCACTTATGCAAAAGAAGCGCTGGCAAATGAAGACCTGGAAGAGCTGTATTTTACTGTCACAGGACAGACAAAGCAGGATTCGGCCGGGGAAAACAATGGGCAGGAGGGAAGATGATCCATGGGAGCGATAGGATATCTGTACCGGAAAACATTGATGAACCGGATCAAAATGGCCCTGCGCAAGCCGGTCACATACATCTATCTGGTGATCGTTGTATTTTACTTTACGGCTGTGCCCATGTCGCTGAAGGTTTTGGTGGATGATATGGGGGCAGGCAATCCGGAGGGAATGGCCACGGTGCTGACAGTGCTGGCTTTCTGGGTGATTCCCGCCAATATGATCGCCTATGCGAAGCGCAAAGGACTGGTCTACAAAAACTGTGACGTTCATTTCCTGTTTCCGTCCCCGGTCAGCCCCAAGAAGGTTTTGCTGTATGCACATTTCAGGACTCTGGTGCCCCAGACAGCTGTGGGACTGTTTGCCGTGGTCTGCGGGGGCGTGATGTTCCATGTGGAATTGTGGAGACTGGCCCTCTATTTCTTTTTTTCCATGATTGTGGAAAATCTGCTGGAAGGGAGTATCATGACGATTCTTTACGGCTCGGAACGGCTGGGAGAGAGACAGCGCGCCCTGGTGGTCCGGGGGGCATATGCCCTGGTGGGTATTCTGGTGGTCATGGGAATCTATACCTATCTGCAGGAGGGGATAAGCATGGAAACGGTGAGCCGTTTCCTGCACAGCGATATGATTCAGCTGGTGCCGCTGCTGGGCTGGTATGTGGGACTGATTCATCTTCTGTTTCTGGGACCCACAACGCTGAATGTGGCTGTGAGCATCTGCTATCTGCTTGCCGCTGTCCTGCTGTTTGTGGCGGCCCGGGGCATGAAATGCGAGGGTGGATTTTATGAGGATGCGGTGAAATTTGCCGAAGACTACGAAGAAGTGCTGAAAAACCACAAAATGGGAAACAACGAGAAACGTCTGGGCAAAAAACAGAAATACAAGTCGGCACATGTGACCTGGAAAGGGCATGGGGCCAGGGCCCTGTTTTACAGACAGCTCCTGGAATATAAAAAGAGAAAGTTTTTTATTTTTGACATGAGCACAGTGGCGGCGCTTGCGGGAGGGGCAGGCATTGTGTTTGTGTACACACGGGAGGGCGGTTTTGGCTCCCTGGACAAGTTTGGGCCGTTTGTGATACCGGCAGTGGCATCTTACCTTATTTTTGTGTTTACGGCGCTGAACGGGAAGTGGGCCAAAGAACTGGCATCTCCTTATACGTATATGATTCCGGACACGGTATTCCGTAAACTGGTCAACGCAACGGCCATGGAGCATGTACAGAATTTCGTCAATGGCTGCATTATCACCATACCGGGAGCCATTGTGATGCATATGTCGCTGCCGGTTACCGCTTTGTGCATTCTTTTTTACATGCTTCTGGCGGCCAACAAGCTGTATGCACTGGCGGTAGCAGAGGCGGCAGTGGGGAATATCCTGGGTGCCACGGGCAGGCAGCTGCTCCAGATGCTGATTCAGGGCATGGCTATTTTTGCGGCGGTGGTGGGAGGTCTTTTGGGCATGGTGATGGGGGGCGTTATGCTGGCATATGTGATTATGGACGTATTCCTGGCCCTGTTTACCCTGATTTTCATGGTGATTGCCATGCTGAATTTCTATAATATGGAGAAGGCCTGACAAGCCCCTTCTGCCCGGGAAGCCAATGATCAAACGGAATCATGGCAGTTGCAGCAGTTCGGTGGCCTGTCTGTACTGTCATGCTGATTTGGGGGACGGGGCCGGGGAAAGATTGACTTTCTTCACCCGGAATGATAAGATGTTCTGTGGAGCGTCCAACTGGCTGATCTGGTACGGCGCTGAAAAGAAAATCAGGTTAGGAGTGAAAATATGATCAATAAACTGATATCTAAAATACGGAAAACCAATGCACCCATTGTGGTGGGGCTGGATCCCATGATGAAATATGTGCCGGGGCATATTACAAAGGCTGCCTTCGGAGAATACGGCGAGACCCTGGAGGGGGCGGCTGAAGCCATATGGCAGTATAACAAGGGAATTGTGGATGCCATATATGACCTGGTGCCCGCGGTAAAGCCCCAGATTGCCATGTATGAGCAATTCGGGCTTCCGGGACTGGAGGCATTCCGGAAAACAGTGAATTATTGCAGGGAAAAAGACCTGGTGGTCATAGGCGATGTGAAAAGGGGGGATATCGGCTCCACTTCCGAGGCCTATGCGGTGGCACATCTGGGAAAAGTGCAGGTGGGAAGCAAATTTCACTATGCTTTTGACGAGGATTTTGCCACGGTGAATCCCTACCTGGGCTCCGATGGGGTGAAGCCTTTTCTGAAGGTGTGCAGGGAAGAGAAAAAGGGTATTTTCCTTCTTGTGAAGACATCCAATCCCAGCAGCGGGGAACTGCAGGACCTGGCGGTGAGCGCTGGGGAAAGGCAGGAAACCATCTATGAGACCGTGGGCAGGTATGTGGCAGAATGGGGCGCGGAGTGCATGCCGGAGGAGGGAGATTACAGCTATGTGGGAGCCGTGGTAGGGGCAACCTATCCGGAGCAGGGAAGAATCCTGCGGAAGATGATGCCCCGAACCTTTATTCTGGTGCCGGGCTATGGCGCCCAGGGAGGAAAAGGCGCGGATCTGGTGCACTTCTTTAACGAAGACGGACTGGGAGCCATCATCAATTCCTCCAGGGGAATTATCGCGGCTTACCAGCAGGAAAAATATGCCCGGTTCGGGGAGGCTGGCTATGCGGATGCCGCCAGGGCCGCGGTTGTGGATATGAGGGAAGATATTGCGTCCGCGCTGGAAACAGTACGGAAATAAGAATGACTGCCATTGCGGCAGAAGGCAGACAGGTAATATTTTTGTGAAAAAAGACTGGTTTCGGGAGAATTTCGGAACAGAGGGCGGAAAACCCGGGGAAAGAGAGGAAGAAAACGATGACAAAGATTGACGTGTTTTCCGGTTTTTTGGGAGCAGGCAAAACGACTTTGATAAAGAAACTTTTAAAGGAAGCGCTGGATGGCAGCAAAACAGTACTGATCGAGAATGAATTCGGTGAGATCGGCATTGACGGCGGATTTCTGAAAGAAGCAGGAATTGAAATCAAGGAAATGAATTCCGGCTGTATCTGCTGTTCCCTGGTGGGAGATTTCGGAGCTTCCCTGAAGGAAGTTATTGAAACTTACGCGCCTGAACGGATTCTGATCGAACCCTCCGGCGTGGGGAAATTATCGGATGTGCTGAAGGCCGTGGAGAATGTGGCGGCAGACCTGGATGTACAGGTGAACAGCGCCGTGGCTGTGGTGGATGCTGCCAAGGCGAAAATGTATATCAAGAATTTCGGCGAATTTTTTATCAACCAGATTGAATACGCGGGGACGATTCTGCTGAGCAGGACAGACAAGGTCAGCGGGGAAAGACTGAAAGAATGCGTGGAACTGATCCGGCAGCATAACGGGAAGGCGACGATCATTACCACGCCCCTGGCACAGCTGGATGGGAAGGCGGTGCTGGAAACCATTGAGGGCGCGGATACCCTGGAAGAGATGATGAAGACAATGCTGGAACATGCCCACGAGGAGCAGGAACACCATCATCACGGAGAGGAATGCTGCCATCATCATGAAGAAGGTGAGCATGGGCATCATCATGATGGGCACTGCAGCTGCGGACATGATCATCATGACCACCATGGACACCACCACGCGGATGAAGTGTTTACCAGCTGGGGCAGGGAGACATTCGCAAAATATACGGCAGACGGGGTTGAAAGCATATTGACCCGTCTGGACAGTGGGGAATACGGAGCGATTCTGCGGGCGAAGGGCATGGTTCCCGGAGAGGATGGCATGTGGATTTATTTTGACTATGTTCCCCAGGAGCATGACATCAGGAACGGCAGACCGGAGGTCACCGGAAAATTCTGTGTGATCGGCGCGGAACTGAAAGAAGATAAGCTGGAAGAGCTGTTTGGCTGAATCGAAAGGCGGTAGGTGTATAAATGAAGCCGGTATATGTGATCAATGGATTTCTGGAAAGCGGAAAAACGGAATTTATCAGTTTTACACTGGCACAAAATTATTTTCAGGTCAAGGGGAAAACACTTTTGATTCTCTGTGAGGAAGGGGAAAGGGAGTATGATCCCGAACTTCTTGCCCACAGCCGTACGGAGATCGAACTGATTGAAAACGAAGAAGATTTTAATCCGGTGAATCTGACGAATCTGGAAAAACGCCATAAGCCGGAACGTATCATTATTGAGTTTAATGGTATGTGGAATTACAAAAATGTCAAGCTTCCCTGGTACTGGAAGATAGAGCAGCAGATCACCACCATAGATGGCTCCACTTTTCCCATGTATTACACCAATATGCGGTCCCTGCTGGCGGAGATGATACGGAAATCGGAGATGGTGATTTTCAACCGCTGTGATACGGTGCGTGACCAGCTGAATTCTTACAAACGAAATATCAAGGCGGTAAATCCCTCCGCAGATGTGGTATTTGAGGGTGCAAAAGGTGAAATTGACGAGATTCTGGAGGAAGATCTGCCCTACGACCTGAACAGGGAGACAATTGTCCTGGACAATGAGGGATATGGCATCTGGTATCTGGATTCCATGGATCATCCGGACCGTTATGTGGGTAAAAAGCTGCAGTTTGTGGCCATGGTACTGAAGCCGGAGAACTGTCCAAAAGGATATTTTGTGCCCGGGCGCATGGCCATGACCTGCTGTGCGGACGATATGGCATTTCTGGGCTATGCCTGCGCCTGGCAGGGCGCGGAGGAACTGAAACAGAAGGAATGGGTGAAGGTCACCGCCACAATGGCCGTGGAGTACTGGAAGGATTACCAGGGAGAGGGGCCGGTGCTCCATGCGGTCAGCGTGGAAAAAACCAGGGCTCCCAAAGAGGAAATTATCAGCTTTTCATAAAGGGCGGGCCACGGATGTCCGGGAGGAAATATGAATTCCAATGAAAAAGAGATTCACCAGCTGAAAAACCGGTTTCATGATCTGGCTGACAAAGCGTTCCGGCAGGGGATTTTTACATTCACCGGGTTTCTGGGACTGGCCGAGCAGGATATTTTCTGGCAGGAGCAGGCAAAACTGCAGTATGCGGGATTTCAGCTGAATGGCGGCTGGGAGGATGCTGACAGGGTGGTAATACGTTTCGGAAATCCGGAGGAGACGGGATACGAGGCGGAATTTCCCATTGTGTGCGTCAACGTCCGGCCCCTGGGACCCAGATTTGCGGATGCGCTTTCCCACAGGGATTTTCTGGGCGCACTGATGAATCTGGGAATTGACAGGAGTACCCTGGGAGATATTAAGATAAAGGAGAGCCAGGCTTTTGTGTTCTGCCTGGATTCCATTGCGGCGTTTATCTGTGAAAACCTGGAGCAGGTGAAACACACCCATGTGAAGTGTGCCGTGACAGAGGTGCTGGAGAGCATTCCCAGGGAGACGCCTGCCGTGATGAAGATACAGGTACAGTCGCTTCGGGCGGATTCCTGCGTGGCAAAGGTTTATAATCTGTCCCGGGAAAAAAGCCTGGACTTGTTCCGTGCGGGAAAGGTTTATGTAAACGGACGTCTGTGCGGTAACAATTCCCTGCTGCTGAAGGAAGGGGATACGGTCAATGCCAGGGGATTTGGCAAATTCCGGCTGACGGGAGAACCCTCCCTGACCAGAAAAGGAAAACTGGCTGTGGAAGCGGCTGTCTATCAATAACTGTGAGGAAGTAGTATGTATTCATATTCAATGGTTCAATGGCTGTTTTTCTTTTACCTCTACTGTTTTGCGGGCTGGTGTATTGAATCTGCATATGTATCCATTCGGACGAGAAAACTGACAAACAGAGGATTTATGAGAGGGCCGTTTCTGCCCATTTACGGAAGCGGCGCCATTATGATGCTGGTGGTATCCATGCCGTTTCAGGATAATATCGTGATGACCTATGTGGCGGGCTGTATAGGCGCCACTGTGCTGGAATATGTCACGGGCGTCACCATGGAGCTTCTGTTTAAAATGCGGTACTGGGATTATTCCGACAAACCTCTTAACTTTCAGGGGCATATCTGTCTGGGCAGTACATTGTCCTGGGGGTTTCTGACAATTTTGATGACGGAAATTGTCCATGTGCCGGTGGAGCGGCTGGTGCTGTCCATGCCGCCCAAAATACTGGCAGTGGCGGCTTATATTCTCACGGCGGGTATTTTTGCGGATTTTGCACTTTCTTTCAAGGCTGCCATTGACCTGCGGGATGTACTGGTGAAAATGGAACAGATCAAGGAAGAAATGATGCACATTCACGGACGTCTGGGGGCGATTGTTTCCAGGGCCAGCCAGGGGATGGAGAATTACAAGACGGCTTTTTCGGAGAGCGTCAGTGCTGCCAAAGGATTTGGGGAGGGGATGGCAGTCCGCATGGAGGACCTGAAGTCAGGGATTGAGAGCAAAGTGGAACTGCTTAAGAGCGCGGCGCGGACAAAACCCACGGCCTATCTGGAAAGTGTCCGGGAAGAAGTGCTGGAACTGGTGATGAAGTACCGTGTCAATGAGGCGGACAGTAAACGTCTGGGAAAACTGAAAGACTTTTTTCAGAAGGATATGATCCGCTCCAATCCGGGGATGACTTCCAGGCGCTATCAGGAATTCCTGAATGAGCTGAAGGCCCAGAGCGGCCATAAAAAGAAAGACAAGGAACGGGGAAAAGAAAAAAACAGGAAAAGGGACAAGCAGGGGAAACGGTAATCCGGAAAATGTATCTTTAAATGTATCCTTATAAGAACGGGGCTTATCTCAGAAACAAAAGACATTATGGAAAATATCGGAAAATGCGCTGCCCGGGAAACTGTGCGGGGCATTTTTTTCTGTGCGGAATCCTGTAACGGCAGGAATCACAGGATCATCTTTCATTTTAAACAAATCTTAAAGAAATCCCCCATTTTATATTAAAAAAGGTTCATGCTATAATGTTGACACAGAAGGACACTGTGTCAACTATTGATTCCATGTGTGCTGTTTCGGCTTCTGATTCCATGTGCACTGACGTGCACGAAATTATGGTAAAATGTCGAAACAGAAAGGCGTAGTTTCGACTTCTGATTCCATGTGCGCTGACGCGCACGAAATTATGGTAAATAAGTCCATGATCATGGCAGGAAGAGGCCGAATGGCCATCCCTGCAGAAGGTTTGCGTACCGGAAAGGACGATAAAATGTATCATATTTTGATATGCGATGACGAGAGGGACATTGTAAATGCCCTGAAGATTTATCTCACAGATTCCAATTATGTATTACATGAGGCTTTTGACGGAAAAGAAGCCATACGGGTTGTGGAGGAGCAGGATATTCACTTGGTGCTGATGGATATTATGATGCCGGAGATGGACGGAATAGAAGCCATGGTGAAAATCCGGGAGAAAAGCAATGTGCCCGTGATTCTGCTGACAGCCAAATCGGAGGACTCGGACAAGGTTCTGGGTCTCACGGTAGGAGCGGACGACTACATTACAAAACCCTTTCACCCGGTGGAGGTGTCGGCCAGGGTGAAGTCCCAGCTGCGCAGATATATGCAGCTGGGATCAGGGAATGTGAAACCGGATGTGCTCAGATGCGGCGGAATCGAACTGGATGATGTGCAGAAAAAAGTGTCCCTGGACGGGGAAGAAATCTCCCTGACGCCCACGGAATATGAAATTCTGAAACTTCTGATGGGGAATCAGGGACGTGTGTTTTCTCCCAGGGAAATTTATGGAAAAATCTGGAACGACGTGCCTTATGGAAGTGAAAATACAGTGGCGGTGCACATCAGGCATATCAGGGAGAAGGTGGAGATCAATCCGGCAGAACCAAGATATGTGAAAGTGGTGTGGGGGCAGGGGTATAAATGTGAAGGGTGAAGGCCCGGCAGGGGAAAGCGGTAAGAGATGAAAACAAACCGGCCTGCGGCAGCTCAGAACAAGAAAAGTTCCTTGTCCGGGAAAAGAGACTGTGGAAAACGCCAGAAGGGAAAAGAAGCGGAGAAAACATACTCCAGGGAAGGGGACGGAGGAGATTGTCATGTCAAAGAAAACGGTAAAAGAAACAAATTCATACGAAATTACAGAAAATGCAGAAAGAGATGAAAAATACGAACCCGGAGAAAATGAGGGAGGAGCGGCAGAAGGGACAGAGGGGAGCATGGAAAACCCCCAAAAGGGAAAGAAATACAGGCTGACGGGATCCCTGGCTGCAAAAATAGTTTCCTTTTTCCTTCTGGCAGGATTCAGTTTCGTGGGACTGACCGCAGCAGTATTATGTATTTATATGGGGCAGCGGGGTTTCTATGCAAACAGTCTGGAACAGGTGCAGCTGCGTGGGCTGAAAGAGCTGGGTGTGGGCAAAATATTTGATGTGTCACACTATCTGGCCCGGGGGAATATCGAAGAGGCCCAGGCGGTCTGTGAAAATACAAATATGGACGTGGAAATGATCCGGGAGGATAAGACGGGCGGGGAGAGCATTCTCTGGGGAACCTGGGATGGTTATGAGACGGAATTTATCATGGAAATCCGGATGAAGCTGGATGCCAGGAAAGAAACGGTCATACTGAACGGACATAAGCTGCAAAACACAGAAGAATATTTGTTCAGGGCTTATTTCAAACCGGATTTTCCGGAAGAAGACAATTTACGCAGGGCAGCGATGTTTACAGTGCATTTATATGAGGCAAAGTTTGGAATGATTGCCCTGGCGGCCGGCAGCCTGCTCATGAGCTTTGTTTTGTTTATTTTCCTGATGTGCAGTGCAGGGCACAAGAACGGACAGAAGGGCATAGTGCCGGGCCCCCTGACAGAAATTCATCTGGATGTGCTGACATTTCTGTTCGGAGCCATGGTTGCCGTGACAGGGAACATACTGTTAAATCCGCGTTCCTTTTCGGATGAGCTGAGCCTTATGGCCGGGCTGGTAGTGGGAGGAACATTTCTGGCGGTCTGGATCACCATGTACTGCATGGAATTTGCATTGCGGGTGAAGCTTGGGAAATGCTGGAAATACAGCCTCTGTTACATTGGGCTGAAGAAAATATGGAAGATGGTCTGTTTTCTGGGCCGGGGGCTGATATCTGCCGCCAGGGCGGTTCCCCTGATGCCGGTAACCCTGACTGGGTATCTGGGTCTGTGTATTCTGGAATTCATGGTATTGGTGTATGTGTGGACAGAGGAAGTATTTTATTTCTGGGTCTTTGAGAAGGTGGTTCTGCTGGCATTTCTGATGTATATCGTTATGGTCTGCAGGAAACTTCTGAATGCCAGCAGGGCACTGGCCCAGGGCAGGGAAAATTATGTGGTGGATACTGCGGGGATGCCGGGGGAGTTTAAGGAACATGGGGAAAATCTGAACAGCCTGGGTCAGGGGATCTCCAGGGCAGTGGCAGAGCGGCTGAAAAGTGAGCGGCTGAAGACGGAACTGATCTCAAATGTTTCCCATGATCTCAAAACGCCGCTGACTTCCATTATCAATTACGCGGATCTGATCTATGAAGAGACCAAGTCCGCGGGGAATTTGCAGGAAGAGCAGGGAGGCGTAAAAGTGGATCAGGTAAAAATCAGGGAGTATGCGCAGGTGCTGCTGCGCCAGTCAGGGCGGCTGAAAAAACTGCTGGAAGATTTGCTGGAAGCATCCAAGGCCACCACAGGGAACCTGGAGGTGACGCTGGAGCCGTGTCAGGTAGGAGTACTCTTGTCCCAGGCGGTAGGGGAATACCAGCAGAGAATGGAGGAGAAGGGACTGAATCTGATTGTCCGCACGTCGGAGGAAGAAGTAAAAATCATGGCAGACGGCAGACGGCTGTGGAGGATATTTGATAATCTGCTGAACAATATCTGTAAATACGCCCAGGAAAAATCCAGGGTTTATCTGAGTGTGGAGACCGCAGGGGAGAGAGTGCTGGTGATCTTCCGCAATATGTCCAAGTTTCCGCTGGACATTTCCGCGGACGAGCTGGAGGAGCGGTTTGTGCGGGGAGATAAATCACGTCACATGGAAGGAAACGGGCTGGGGCTGTCCATTGCCAAGAGCCTGGTGGAGCTGCAAAACGGCAGAATGGATATTGTGACCGATGGGGATTTATTCAAGGTGATTCTGGATTTCCCGGTATATGATCCGGTACCGCTGTCCTGAGACACATCCGGATAGCTTGTGAGAACAATTTGGGGCAGCACCAAAACGATCTGTGCCCCTGAATGGTTCAGGGAACGGTAGGCAGAAGCTGTTTTAAAGGAAATGGGATAAAGAGGACTCTGGCTTTCGGGCCGGAGTTCTTTAATATCCTCTGTCACAACTTGAAATCAATGGAGTTTGATAGTATACTGAGAGAAGCAGAGGGAAGGAGCCGTAAGGGTGGCAAAGAAAACACAGGACTTAAAACCAGATACAGTGCTAAAGAATTACTGGAGCGGTAATGAGCAGTTTGCCGATCTCTTCAATGCAGTGCTGTTTGAGGGGAAACAAGTCATCAGGCCAGAGGAGCTGGAGGATGTGGATACGGAGGAATCCTCTGTATTGGAGCATAAAGACTATGCGGAGAGCATCAGAGCATCCAGAGACAATATATGTGTACTATGGTGAGAAGCCATGGGATGGGGCAGTATCGCTCCATGGGATGTTAAATATTCCCGAAGAGATGAAAGCATTTGTGAATGATTATAAGATTCTGCTTGTGGAGGCGCGGGAGAACAGCCTGACACTCCGTAATATGAAGAATGTAGCTTTTTTCAATCTGATGAAAGTGATTCTTGATAAAAGTCTGTCAAGGGATGAAGCAAGGAAAAAAGTCATAGACTATGCAAAGGAACACAAGGTAGATAAATCTGTGATTATGACAGTGGCAGGAGCAACAAACTGTAAGATTGATTACAATGCATTATCTGAGAAAGGAGACTTTGATATGTGTACTTTGTTTGATGAAATCGCAAAAGAAAATGAAGTAAAAGGCATTGTTGAGACAGGATTTGACTTTGGGCTATCTGAAAATGATATATTGAAAAGGTTACAGGAGAAGCTGAATCTGTCATTGCAGATGGCACAGGAATACATCAAAATGTTTGGAAAGCAGACAGTGTAACAGGCTGATTGTAAAGGCATTATGAATCCCCCCAATATGGGGGATTTTGCCATCTGGAGCCAGACAGGCCCTGGTTGGCAGAGGAATGTCAGTTTTGCCAGTAAAATCAATACTTTCAGGGGTTTTGGAGCGGAGAAGAAGTCTATTTTTTCCTTATATATAATATATACTTTAGCTGTTGTTAGAATATATGGTTTAAGTATTTTCTGATAAAAAAATCTGCCTCATAAAAGAAAAAGGTAGGTATGGGCTGTATTGGAATGGAACTGCATGTTAAAGAAAAATAAGATTGTCTTTTTTTGACAGGTAGTAGCCATTACAGAACCTGAATCCCTTATTTTTCTTTTTAATAGGCAGATGTTTTTGTTTTAGAAAAATTCTGATTTTAGTTATAATTTATATAGCAGGTGTCTATAATATATAGCCCCACAAAGGGGAGGCCCTTATCGGGCCTGCAACCTGTAAATGCAAAAAAAATTGAAGGATGGCGGTACATAAACAGTCATTTTTTCAAGGGGTTCACGGCATGTTGCCCTAATGGGAGCAGGTTAGCTGAATAAACAAGATAAGCCTTATGTTTATGTGAACACAGGCTTATTTTTTTGACGTTTTTAATATAGATTAGGATTTTTGGAACAGAAATCACTAAGCATATAGGTTATATGTAATGGGTGTAATATGTATACTATATTTTCCTTGCATTGATAATGAGAGTACGTTATACTTGAATGGTATAGGGGCAACATGTTGAACATATTATAATTTGATTTTAAGTGAAACATTTTGGAGAAAACAGTGCTCCCTTATATAACAGGGTAAAAACCTGAAAATATTACAGCTAAAGGAGATACCTATGAGAAGAATGATGAACACACTATCGGTTGGCACACGGAGGAAAGGGGTTGAATGATATGGGAGAAGTAAAAACAAAACACAGGAAGCTGACAATAATAGATATCCTTTATGATGACACCTTATGGATAGTTTTCTATATCTTTAATACCCTGTATGCATTTGGAAGGGTGATGGTCAGGTATAATTACAGTTCCGTTGCGGACAGCAATCCAATATCGGTGGCCCTGCACGGCGGGTTTTACCTTATATGTGCTATGGTAGTCGGCGGACAATGTATGGGA
>OFFT01000921.1_pt1 | contig 19038 bp, 17 predicted proteins | sample 1521581 | NCBI WGS metagenome assembly OFFT01 (sample SAMEA3504084, study PRJEB24116) | mouse gut metagenome | biome: mouse gut; feature: mouse-associated habitat; material: faeces | place: Denmark | collected 2011
GGCATCTACGCTGAGGCTGTCGCAGGGTGCAAGCGCTCTTTTCATAAACTCCAAAGATTTTGCGGTTTTCTGTGAACGAACTGCAATCTTGATATCGGCCACGGCCACGGCGGATTCCGCATAATGGCGGATGACTTCATCCTTTGCCGCCCTGCCTGCCTGGTAAATGGCGTCAAGAGCCGCCCGGTCCACAATCACATCGCAGAGCTGACCGTCCCTTGTATGAAGCAGCGTCTCGAAGGCTTCTGCCGCGGCGCCTGCCATATACTCCGGAAGGCTTCCGAAATCCCGGCTTTTTACTGCTTCCAGAATCTCTTCCGCGGAAGGGTTCGTATCCTTGTAAAAGATGTTAGAGGTGTTCCCCTCCGTGCATACTTCCTTGATAGCCGCTTTCAGATTGTGAAACACATTGGGATAATCCAGGATGCCGAACACGGACATGTCAGGCACAAGCTCGCGAATATCCTCCCATGTTTTTTCCCTCTCCCGGGTCAGTATCTTCTCTGCGTCCATTGGAGTATCCGAATCTCCCCAGCCCTTTTCCTGCAGAAACTGAAGGCAGTTTTCGTAGGTTTTACGGGCAAGCAGCTGTTCAATGGTAGCTGCCGAAAAGAGGGATAACTCCTTGGAACGGATTCGCGCAACCGCATAGGTATATTGTAAATCAGACATGTTGTAACCTCCTTATGCGTGTTATGCGAACAGCTCCTGATGGACCTTATCCTGCAGGGCATCTCTCTGAGTATTGAACAGCGCCCTAAAGGTACAGTTCTCCTCGATGCCTCCGTATACCAGAATAAATCCGTTTTCTATTCCTTTGCTTTCTTTCTGAAGGGTCAGACTGCCGCCTTTCTTTGCGGCAATTGCAGAAATTTCTTTCTCAAACCCGGCAGGAAGACGCTTTAAATCTGCCGCGGAAAAATAAATCTCTCCGCTTTCCGATAATGCAAACTTCTCAAGCATCTTTCGTATCATTGCGAAATATGCTTCCTCGTCCATTGTATTCAGAGATGCGTATGCTTTTTCCAGAACGGAGGCAATCACTTCCTGCTTTGCCTGCAAAATTAAGGTTCTGCGCTGCAGGTCTGCGGAGGATTTAATACGCTCCAGGTAATTAGCGGCGCTTGTCTCTGACTGTTCGGACTTCTGCTCTAAGAGCTTATCCGCTTCCGCCTTTGCTTCCGAGACAATTTTTTCCGCTTCTTCTCTGGCCGTATTCAAACGGCTCTCAGCTTCTGCCTTTGCCTCGTCCACAATTTGGCTTACCATTTTCTCTAATCCAGTCATCAATCAGCTCTCCTTTTCTGGGATTTTTCCATCTGTTGCTTAAACCGGGATAGAGTTTACGGCCAGGATGGAAACCAGAAGTGCAAGGATCGCATAGGTCTCAACCATAGCAGGGAACAGCATAGCCTTACCAAACTGCTCCGGCTTCTTTGCTACGATGCCGATGGATGCAACGGAGGTCTTGCCCTGGTTTACTGCGGAAATCAGACCTACAATACCAATCGGAAGGCAGGCTGCCAGAATCATAAGGCCGGTAGGAACATCAATTGCTGCCATGCTGCCACCAAGAAGACCTGTCTTGGACAGTGTAACGAAAGCTACCAAAAGTCCGTAGATACCCTGTGTACCGGGCAGAAGCTGCAGAATCAAAACCTTAGAGAACTTTGCCGGGTCCTCTGTTACAACGCCTGCTGCTGCCTGACCTGCGATTGCAACGCCCACTGCAGAACCGATGCCTGCCAGAAGTGCTGCAACTGCTGCTCCTAATAATGCGTAAACGCCTCCTAATTGACCTAACATAATTAATTTTCCTCCTTAATATCTACATATTTTGTTTTCATATTAAATGGGTTGAAGGGTCTTCCTCCACCCTCGTAAAACTTTCCGAAAAACTCTACGTACTGCAGACGGTTGGTATGCACATATGCTCCCAGAATGTTGATAGCCAGGTTGAGCACATGGCCTACCACAAATACCAGGATAAATACGATTGCTCCCACAACGCCGCTTCCCGCCATGCTTCCCATAGAGTTGATAACGGAAGCGATAACGCCGGTTGCCAGTCCCAGAGCAAGAAGTCTGGAATAGGAAAGCACGTCGCTTAGCCAGCCTGTTACATTGTAGAGATCGTATGCGCCCAGGGCGATACGCAATGCAAAGTTCTTGTTGTCGCGGCCGGACATCAGGCAGATTCCTGCCGCTCCGCCGATTGCCATAGCCTTTGCCAGCGTATTCACTGCCGGCGGGAAGGTGAAATACATCTGAGATATGGATGCAAACATGCTGCTTGGCAGGAACATCAGTATCAATCCCATCAGGAAAATAACCCAAAGTCCCACATCGCAGAAGCAATCCAGGTATTTTTTGTCCCTTATCAGCATATATGCTTTGAGGCCAAGTCCCAGGAACATATGAATCAGTCCGAACAGCATGGAATAAACAAGCATCTTCATAGGATCATTCAGCGGAACAAACCAAAGCGCTTTTATAGTCACCTGCTGTCCGAAGAAGGTCCGTGATACAACATCCACTACATCGCCGAAATAGCCGCCGAAAAGCACGCCCCATACTAATGTGGAAATACCGCAGTACATGAACAGCCGAAGGGACTTTTGCATACCCTCGCCCATGCGCGGGAATTTCTTAAGTACGATGGCGCAGGCCAGAAAGACCATCAGTCCGTAGGCCGCGTCGGAAAGCATCAGTCCGAACAGGAAAATGTAGCACCACGCCATAATCGCGGTGGGATCAATCTCGCCCTTGCCCGGAAGTCCGAAGGACTCCACAACGCCCTCAAAGGAAGCGGCCAGCTTGCCGTTCTTGAGAAGAATGGGGGGAATATCCTCTTCTTCCACATCCGTTACCTCTACGCTTAAGGTAAAGTTCCTGTCAAGCTCCTGCTTTAAGCTCTCTCCGTCGCGCTTGGGCACATAGCCGGTTATCAGGAAGGTACTCTTAGACTGTATCAGTCCTCCCAGCACCTCATACTTATCCAGTCTTACCCGGTAGTAATCCGCTACCAGCTCCAGATCACGTCTTGCCTCTGCGAAAGCGGCAATCTGGGAAATGATTTCCTCATTTTTCTGAATGAGGGCTTCACGTTTGCCCCGAAGCTGCTCCTGCCGGTCTGCCGGTAAGAGGCTTCCTATCTGGGACGGTCTTGCAAAGCCGATGCTCCGCAGTCCTTCTTCCATGACAGGCGCATCCTTTTTCCCGCAGATTACACAGAGATACGTCTGATCCCGATCTGTGGAGATAACCTCCGCAAAAAAAGCGTCCACATCGGGGACGGCCTGGGTTACTGCTGCGTAAAGCTGCTCGGTGTTCATTAGCTCCGAAACGGTACCCACAAACCCTTCTGTTTTTCTGGTTCCCATGAAGTTCATGGGGACATCCAGGTTCTTCCAGGGTTCAAGGGCCTCTATCTGGTTTTCCCGTTTCTGAATATTTGCTTTGTTTTCTGCTATCTGTCTGGAAAGGGACACCAGTTGGCGTGCCTTTGACATAATTGCATCCTGACGTTTGATCACACTGTCGTAGCTCCGGGCGTCTACCAGGGCTTTTCCTTCCAGTGAGGCCAGCATGCCTTTCTTTTCCGGAACATATTCCTGCAGTATCTCTAAGGCGCGTTCCGCAGCCTGTGCATTCTTTTCGAAAATATTTCTGGAGCTAGACGTATCCATTTTCTTAAAAACTTCATCTTCTTCCACATGGGCGTCAATCTCTACCACGCCTTTTTGCTGAAGAAGCTCCAGAAGCTTTTTTCTGTCCTTTTTCATTGCACAGATGCCGATCCGCTGCATCTCCAATACTGCCATATACATCCCTCCTCTCTGTTATTCTCCTAAATTTGCCTGCGCAAGCTCTTTTATATGAGTTCAGAAGTTACGGCTTTTACTGCTTTGGCTTCCTCCTGTGCCGCAAGAGCTTTCAACGCGTCGGCTTCCTTCTGTGCTTCCGCGGCGGCTTCCTCCAGGATCTTACCTCCTGAATCTTTTGCTGTCTGCATGCGCAGAGCTTCCTGCTCCTTTGCCTGGACAGCAGCCTTTTCCCGAATCTCACGGGCTTCTTCTTTTGCCTTGGCAACAAGCTCTTCGCTCTGCTCCTGGGCTTCCCTCAGAATCGCCTCTGCCTGGGCTTCCGCTTCTTTCACAGCATGAACTGCTTCCTGAACCACTCAATCACCACCTGTTCTTTCTCAATTCATGTAAATTATTTCTTTACACATCCCTTAAATATTAGCATTTTCTTAATTGATAGTCAATGTGCAAATCCGTAATTTTGCCTGATATCCGCCCAATTTATGCGATAGTTTTTTATATTAAGCGTCAATTGGTTTACTATAATTTATTATTTGTAAGAATTTATAATATTTTCTATTATTTTACATCCATTTTTTTGTTATCTGCTGCGGTATTGTCTACGTTTCTATAAATGCCCCTTGTATCCGTATCATACCGAAAAATTTCATATTTTCTTGTATTTCATCAAAAAAGTATGCTATGATTAAAACCAGCCGGTTATCCGGCAATTTAAGGGAAAGATGTGAGGAGTGAATACGATGCTGCAAATAATTACGGACATCAATACTGCGGTGAATAACCTTGTGTGGGGAATCCCGGCTATGGTCTGCATTATTGGTGTGGGACTTTATCTTAGCTTACGCACCCGTTTTATCCAGTTCCGCAAGTTCGGCCATACGTTCCGGGTAACTATCGGAAAGATTTTTGCCAGATCCGGCGCAGCCGAGGGCGCGGTTACACCCTTCCAGGCCGTATGTACGGCTCTTGCCGCTACGGTAGGCACGGGGAATATTGCCGGTGTTGCCGGCGCTATTGCCATCGGAGGTCCGGGAGCGGTGTTCTGGATGTGGGTTTCTGCATTGCTTGGTATGTGTACGAAGTTTTCCGAGGTTACTCTGGCCGTGCATTTCAGGGAGAAGAATCAGCACGGCGACTGGGTAGGCGGTCCGATGTACTATATTAAGAACGGCTTGGGGCCTAAGTGGAGATGGCTGGCCGTGGTGTTTTCCGTCCTTGGTATTCTGACGGTTTTCGGTACGGGAAATGCGACTCAGGTGAATACGATTACCACGGCGATTAATACGGCTCTTTTGAATTATAATGTTATTTCTTCCGATTCCGTTCATACGCTTAATCTGATTATCGGAATTGTGATTATGGTTCTGGTTGCTATGATTCTCTTAGGCGGCATCAAGCGGATCGGCCGGGTTACGGAACGTCTGGTTCCTTTTATGGCTGTGTTCTATATTATCCTGGCTATCGGCGTGATTGCGGTACATATTGAGAATGTTCCCGGTGTTTTTGCCGCTATTTTTCAGGGGGCCTTTGCTCCTTCTGCCGTTACGGGCGGTGTTGTGGGAACTATGTTTTTAAGTATGCAAAAGGGCGTTTCCCGGGGTATTTTTTCCAATGAGGCCGGTCTTGGTACGGGATCGATTGCTCATGCGGCGGCGGATACGGATGATCCGGTGAAGCAGGGGTATTTCGGTGTTTTTGAAGTGTTTATGGATACGATTATTATCTGTACCACTACGGCTTTGGTTATTCTGTGCAGCGGCGTGCCGGTGGGCTACGGGTCTGCGGCGGGCGCGGAGCTGACTATCAGCGGATTTACGGCTACTTACGGGAATTGGGTGTCTATCTTTACGGCGGTGGCTCTCTGTTGCTTTGCTTTTTCTACGATACTTGGATGGGGGCTTTATGGGACGCGGTGTATTGAGTTCCTGTTCGGGTCTAAGGCGAATAAGCCCTTTATGCTGGTGTATTCGGCAGTCGCGATTGTGGGGGCTACCGTGAATCTGGGGCTGCTGTGGAGTATTGCGGATACTTTTAACGGATTGATGTCGATTCCCAACCTGGTTGCTTTGTTCCTGCTTGGCGGGACTATTGCGAAGCTTGTGAAAGGGGCGGATGGGAAGTAAGGCAAGGCTGCTTTCAGGATTGTGTTGTTTTGAAGATGGGTGGATATTTATATTTGAAGAGTTTGGATAGTTGGATAGCCGCGGTGTTTTTTGGAATGCTGCGGCTTTTTATTTGTGTTTGTATATGCCTGGGGGCTGCGGGTCAGACGGACATGGCCCGGGCTGCCCTCGCAGGCCTAAGTGTTCATCTTGTGCCGGCATGTTCATTTGACTGTGCCAGGATGTCGGTATTGTGAGTCGCTTCTTTGCTGAAATATATTTAAATAAATTTAAAGAGCATCAAATTATTTCTGTTGTTTTTTCTTGTTTTTCCCATTTCCGCGTATTATAATATTACTGTTCATGTATTAAAAAATATGCTGTCGGCGAGGGAGTAAACGGCGGTATAGAAAGTTTCTTTTTTTAATATGCGCGTCAAAGCGACTTTACCTTTTGGCGCTATTGCGCAGCGATTTTAAATAGTAGGAGGAAAAAGCCATGCCGGTTATGAATGTAATCAAGAATGAGGCATACGGCAATATGCTTTGTGCCAAGATTCCATGCGAGGACTTTAATATCGGTTCTCAGCTCATTGTGGCGGAGTATGAAGAGGCATTGTTTGTAAAGGACGGTGTAATCGAGGAGATCTTCGGGCCGGGAAAGTACACGCTGAACACAGAGAACTACCCGTTTCTTACAAAGCTCGTGTCAAAGCTTCTGACAGGAGGCGTAAGCGCCTACAGCTGCAAGGTATATTATATCAACAAGTCCCATCACCTGGAATTAAAATGGGGAACGCCCATGCCCATCCGCTGCATTGACCCCGTATGGGGAATTGAAACGCACGTCCAGGGGCGGGGAGCCTATTCCGTAGTCGTGAAGGACGGCAAGAAGTTCTTTGTAAAAATGGTGGGCGCCAATGAGGCGGCAGCGGAATCGGATATCATCAAGCAGTTTAAGACAGCATTTCTGCAGAATATAACAGATCAGCTCTTTGAATACTTAAACGGAGCGGAGACAGAGGTCATCGTTACCTGCAACCGGAAGAACGCCCTGGCTCAGACCCTGACCCCGATCCTGAACCATGTTCTGGATGAGTATGGCCTGGAGTTGGTGAACTTCTATATTGAGAATCTGGAGATTCCGGAAAAGGATGATTCCATGCGACGTATCCGCGAGATGCGTATTCAGCGGCAGGAGCGGCAGTTCGAGCGTGAGCAGACGATGGCGGATCAGCGCCTGGAATTTGGCATGCGCCAGGAGAGCGCGGTGGCGGACCGTTTTGTATCCGGCCAGAAGGCGCAGTCCGATTACGAGCGGATGAAGATTCGGGATCAGGACGGCAACAACGGCTGGGCAAGGCAGGAGGCCGCGGAGATTATGAAAACAATGGCGGAGAATCCGGACGGTAGCAGCAACATTATGGCAGAGATTGGAATGGGCCTGGGAATGGGACGGGCCATCGGCAACGCGGCCGAGGATATGTTTGCCAACCTGAATGCGCCGGGAGGAACAGGCGGACAGAAAACCATCATTTGTCCTGCCTGCAATGCGGCGAATTCCGAGGGCACCAAGTTCTGCGGAAACTGCGGCGAATCCCTGGCGCCGAAAGCCAACATCTGCGCCAACTGCGGCGCCGAGGTGGCGCCCGGCATGAAATTCTGCGGACAGTGCGGAACACCTGTAGCGCCTGTAGTAAAGCACTGTACCAACTGCGGGACCGAGCTTGCTCCTGATGTAAAGTTCTGCGGAAACTGCGGAACAAAGGTAAATTAGTAGGAGGAAGCCGGAATGAATAAAAAAATAACAAAGCTGGCAGGGGCCGTCGTGTTCCTGATTCTGATTAATATAGGCCTGTTTTCCCTGGCCGCCATAAAGCTAACATCCTTTTGGATAAGCTGGATCTTTATACATATTGCATTTCTCATATTTGCCGGAATCCTGATCTTCAGCGCGCCGGAGCAGAGAAAGCTTAAGTTTGCCTATTCCGAGACGGCGGTAGCGGCCTATTATTTCATTATAGAGCTGATCGCAGGCTATGTGCTGCTGACGTATTTTGTATTTATTCCCGTGATATCTTTTGTGATACAGACGGTGATTCTTGCGGTATTTTTGATCGCCTTCTTTATGCTGAAAGGAATGAACCGCGACATAGACCGGAAGGAAGACGCGGCAAAGGCTGATCTGCGTCAGTTCCAGGCCATACTGGAATTTATGAAGGATGTGCAGAGTCAGGTGGACTACAGCGCTCCCTATAAAAAAACCATACAGCACGCCTACGACGCCATCAGCGGCTCCCAGGTAAAATCCTCCCCCGCCGTATATGAGATGGAAAAAAACATCTGGGACCTGATCGGCCAGTTAAAAAAAGAAGTCGCAGCGGAAAATGAGGAGCGCATAAACGCCCTTTGCCGCGACATCGAGAATCAGACGGCAGAGAGAAACCGCCGTCTCCGGATGGAGCGCTAAAAAAGATAGCTTCCGACAGAGAGAAAAATACAAAAGGAGAATATACAAATGAACAATACATCTTATCCCTGGTACTTATCATGGCCGGCAATTATTGTTGTTTTCATCTTTTTCTGGCCGGCGGCCATCGTTTTAATTTATCTGAGAACCCAGAGCACAAAGGGAGGCGCGTTTGCGGCGGCGTCCAACAAAAAAATTTATATGATTCTGGGCGGCGTCCTGATAGTATTCGGCCTGCTGCGCTTCAAAAACTCCGTTCCAATGGCACTGTTTCTGATTGTGGGCGGCGCCGCGATGATTTATTATGCAAATACACTGGCAAAAAAAGCCTCCAGAAATAAGAGCTACATCGATCTTCTTGTAAATCAGGGAGAAACCAGTATCGACAAGGTTGCTAACATGCTGAATGTAAGGTATGATATAGCCCTGAAGGAGATAAAAACCATGAAGTCTCTTGGTATCCTGAAGGGGGCCAATATAGATGAACAGACCCGCAGCGTATCCATTACAAACGTTCAGAACGCGGCGGGAGAGATCACCGGCATGGTAAGTTCCGTCACGGACGCCCTCTTGGGAAGCGCTTCCACCCCAGCCGCATCCGGAGCCGCGGAAACCGTAGAAGGCGCATGCCCCGGATGCGGAGCAAAATATACGGGACCAAAGGGAAGCACCGTAACCTGCAGCTATTGTGACGCCACATTCGTACTGCATTAAGCCGAATACCGCACAGGAAATAAAAATAAAACAGGGGTCCGTCTCAAAAGTAAATATCCGCGAAAAGCAGACGGCCCCCCGAATGGGAGAAACAAATGGACATATTTAATAAAGCAAAGGAATCCCTGAGCGCAGCCGGAAAGGGCTTCACCCAGAAGGCCAGCGACGTATCCGGACTGGCAAAAGTAACCATGAAAATCAAAGAGGAGGAAAAACAGCTTGACCAGTCCTTAAAAGAACTGGGAACCCTCCTGTTCAACCAGTACAACGAAGAGTCAAAGCAGCTTTTTCCTCAGCAGTCGGAAAACATCCGTCAGCTTTACGCCGCGCTTCAGCAGGATCGGGAAGAACTGGCCTATCTGAAAGGAAAAAAGATATGCCCCAACTGCGGCGCGGAACTGGACGGCGACGTACAGCGCTGTACAAGCTGCGGCATGAACGTAGAAAACGTAGTAAGGCCAAGCCGGATCCAGGCATACTGTCAAAGCTGCGGCGCCCAGCTAACCCCAGGCTCCAGATTCTGCAACAACTGCGGAGCAAAAATAGAGTAACCCCGTTCGCTGTTCACGGCCTCCTCCGTATGACAGACAAAAGCCATACGAAGGAGAAAAAAGCAGCAAACCCGTGTGTTCGAAACCATCCTAATCAAATACAAAAAATCATTTTCCGAACCGCATAAAAGAACAAGAGTCGCCCCTCTTCCCCGTCCATTCCCCCCAAAAATATTTAAAGAGATATATTTTAAGACAAAAAAAACTTGATTTTCTTCTATAAAGTAGTAAAATAGAGTTTACAGGAAACAAAAGCATATGGGCTCGTGGCTCAGTTGGGAGAGCGCCGCGTTCGCAACGCGGAGGCCGAGGGTTCGAATCCCTTCGGGTCCACCATGTAGGGACGATGATTTTGATACAAAGGTATCAAGATTATCGTCCCTGCTTTTATGCCCAAAACCCATACAAATCCGTGATTTTCATACACTTTTGCGAATAGCGCCGCCGCTGGCTGGAGTATTTCCAGTTCAGCGGTGGCGCTTTTTCACGTTTCGGGGACTTTGAATGGCCCCAGTAATCGTTATTTTGTTGGGGGTAATCGTTATATTGTTGCGAAATCGTTATGTTGTTGAGCAACTCCAGCGAATCGAGGAGGATTTCGTTAAAAGATTAGAGGTTTCGTTATACCATGGGTACGCAAGAGGAACCCGTCGATTCTGGATAAATAGAATCGGTGGGTTTCACATGGTTTCCATGAGGTCAAGCAGGAGGCTTTTCTGACGCTCCGTCAGCGAACTCCACCTTGCGAAAAGGGTACGTTGCTCATCAGTCAACTGCGCTGGGTCAACCTCATCAGCAAAGAACTGCGCCAAGGTTATGCCAAATGCTCTGCATACCGCCTCCAAGGTTGGCAACGTTGGTGCGTTGTTTCGATTAAACATATTTGTAACTGTGGAGTGGGAAAGGCTGGCCTCTTTTGCAAGCCGATAATCTGTCCATCCTCTTAATTTCATCAAATCTCTGATGCGCTTTTGTACATCCACCTTTTGCCACCGCCTTTTCTGTATCTATTCTAAGCCCGTGCGCGGTAATATAATAGTCAAGATTGGTAGATATTGCATGGCCGTAGACGGGCATATAATTGTTTACTATATGCCCCAAATGTGGCATACTAAACTATGCTGGAAAAGGAGGCTTACTCTTGTCTGAATATAAGACGCTTTTTGAAAAGCTGGCCCAAGACCGTAATATATCGGTTGAAGAAATGCGTTCCATTATTGCGGCCCGTATTGAAACTGGCATAAGCGATCCTGACCCTGTGCGGCGGGCGCAATGGGAAAAGATACCACATACCGGGGATGTGCCTTCACCAGAAGAATGGCTGCGATATGTGGTCGAGAAATTGGAGGAAGAGGGGCTGTCTGACCTGCTGCGCTGGTATCCGAACCTTTGAATGGGTCTATTTGTGTAACAGTTAGGAATAAAGCAATTTTGCAGCCTATTCTTCCAATAATGCGTTGAGAGTCTTGGAACGATATTCAACTTGACTATGTGCGTAGTGTACGGCAATATACTCATGGTTGGGAGTATCTCGAACAACGCCACATAATCAAAAGGGCATTGTGTGAAAAGCCCAGCCAGAAATAACGTGGTATGATGTGAGCGTCATAGGGATGAGTCAAACGACACTTTGCTCATAGCTATGAACATCAATCATAGGAGGTGCTGTAATGCACGCATGGGAAGCAATCGAACAATCCTTGTCTTTTATCGAGGAACACCTGGCTGAAGAAATTTCGACGGAGGAGTTGGCAAACACTGTCGGCCTGTCCCCTTTTTATTTCCAGCGCTTGTTCAAGCGACTGGTGAATAAATCGGTGCAGGAATATGTGAAGCTCCGCCGTTTGGCAAAGGTGATCGAGAATCTGGGGGACTCCGAGCAGAGAATCCTTGACGTCGCCTTAGACTACGGCTTTTCCAGCCACGCAAACTTTACACGGGCTTTCAAGGAAACGTATGGGATCACTCCCGAAGACTATAGGAGGAATTCACCAATGCTTAACACATTTGAAAAGCCGGAGATTTCCATGAACTACGTTCTGGTTGACGAAGGGGTTCCGCTGGTAGCGGGAGATATCGTTTTGGAAATTCAGAGAAAATCGCTGGCGACCCCGGAGACCTACCTTGGTCTGGAGACCGAAGTTCGTATTTCTGAGCAGGTTCCGGCTGGCGAAAGCACCGGCGTGGATGCGCCGGGTCAGCTTTGGAAACGGTATCACACGGAGAAAGCCTCAATTTTGTCCGCCCTCGATACCAGCGTAGAAATGGGAATGTCCCATACGGAAGATGCTACGCAAGGCCTTTTCGCCTATTTTGCAGGTGGCTTTGCTAAAAATGTACCGGGCCAGTTGCAGGACGGTTTCATAAAGAAAGAACTTCCCGCAGGCGAATACATCGTTTGCAAAATTGAAGCAGAAAAATTTGAGGATTTGGTGACGGTTGCTTTGGATCAGGCCAGCAAGTATCTTTTTGGCACATGGCTGTCGCACCATAACCTGGCCACGGAACCCTTCTCTGCGGAAAAGTATTACCGGGATGCAGAGGACATGGCATACATGGAAATTTGGGTCAAGCCTTTGCCGCTGGATAGTCGGGCCTAAGGAGGGAAATTAGGATGGATTGGAATATGCTCTATTCAAATGTAACGCCGCCAACGTGGGAGCAGGTCACAGAATATATTTGTAGCCCGTTATGGGCGGACTTCAATGAGCGTATCCAGTCCGCCTACCAGATCAAGCCCTGCATGGAACACAGCCGTTGTTCCATGCAGGCTGGCTGGAATATTAAGTACAAAAAGAGCGGAAGATCCCTTTGTACGCTCTATCCAATGAAAGGCTATTTTATCGCCCTCGTGGTCATAGGAAGTCATGAACTTGCAGAGGCAGAGCTTCTCATGCCGCTATGCTCGAACTATGTACAAACGGTATTCAAAGCTACTAAAGCTGGAAATGGACAGAAATGGGTAATGCTGGATGTCAAGAACGAAAGGATCATGGAGGATGTTTTTAGCCTTATCAATCTTCGGAAACGTATGCCACTATAATAGCAGGTGACATGCCCACGCCGGAGGAGTGGTTGAGTTATGTGATCAGGAAACTGGAATCCGAAGGGCTGTCTGATTTGTTACGTTGGTATCCGAATCTGTAATTGTGTGCATTTACAAGCAACTAGAGGGAGGGTAATCTTGTAGCTTTTATGCGGATGCGCTTGGGATGATATTCAACTTGACTATGTGCAGAATATATAGGAATATACTCATGGTCAAAATTCTCTGTAAGCAATCCGAATGCCAAAAGAGGAAAAAAATTAGCCTTGACAAGCGACCATCGGTCGCTATATAATGATAGCAAAACAAGAAGCGACCGATGGTCGTTATAAGGAGGTATCATAATATGCCAAAAGGAATTATGCTTACACCAGAACAACAAGAAGAGCGTCGAGAAGAAATAATCAGTGTTGCTTTGCAGCTCATAGAGAAAAATGGATTCCAAAAAACATCAATGAGGGAAATTGCGATTTTAGCAAACATGGGAAAGTCCAGTCTGTATGATTTTTTCAAAACGAAAGACGAGATTGTTGTATATGCAGTTGAGAAAGAAATAGAAGAAATAATTAAAAAGGTTCATAGGATTATTGCCGATGAATCCTCGCCGGAACAGTGTCTTAGAAAAATCATGCTGAATCATCTTGGAGTACCAAAGCAGTATCGAACGGTGCTGATGTGGTTAAATACAGAATCTGACTATTTAGAAGAAGATTATCGAAAGCGGCTGAAAACTGCGCGTTACGCATATCAGGATATTATAAAATCTGTAATTGAAAATGGAGTGAAATCAGGCGTCTTCCGTAAGACAAATGCCGATTTAATGACGCGTTTGTTAATTAACTCCATTATATCAATCATTTACACATCCCGACCATCAGCCAGTCCGGAGAAAATGCTTGATGAAACAATGGATATATTTCTACACGGAATTATGAATGATAAAGGTGAATAATTATGATTTATTATACCCTACCCTTGCTGCATAAACAGGCAACCCTTGAAATGGTCGGCGGAAAAGGTATGTCTTTATCAAAACTTTTGACAGCGGGCATCCCTGTGCCGGAGGGCTTTCATGTTACGACTACCTCATACAAGATTTTTGTTGAAAAGAACCATATTCAACCTCACATTAATAAGTTGCTGGACGGTATTGACTCTAACAATACCAGTCAGCTTGAAAATGTATCTACGCAGATAGGGATGCTTTTCCATGATGGAGAAATGCCGCAGGAAGTATCCGATGCAATTAAAACCGCATATGCCGGATTGGGAAATATAGCAGTGGCTGTCCGTTCCTCCGCAACCGCCGAGGATTTGCCCGACGCTTCTTTTGCAGGCCAGCAGGAAACCTATCTTAACATACAAGGTGAGAATGAAGTTCTTGACGCTGTAAAGAGGTGCTGGGCTTCCCTATGGACAGCTCGCGCTATTGCTTATCGCATGAAGAATGATATAAAGCAGGAAATTGTCGCACTTGCTGTTGTAGTACAAAAGCTTGCGTTTTCCGATGCGTCCGGCGTTATGTTTACGCTAAACCCTATCAATGGCAGACGTAGCGAAATGATTGTTAACGCCGCGTGGGGACTTGGCGAATCGGTTGTTTCTAGCTTAGTCACCCCTGATACAATTGTTGTAGATAAAAATGCTGAACGAATTGTATCATATGAAGTAGCAAACAAAGAAATTATGACAGTCCGCAACTCAGATGGAACAGAAGAAATCCCAACTCCTGAACAGTTGAGGAAAAAACATGCTCTTACTCGCAATCAAGTTATGCGATTAACACAACTTGGAAAAAAAATTGAGAAGTATTATGAAATGCCTATGGATGTAGAGTGGGCACTGGAAAAAGATAAGTTGTATATTGTTCAGGCTCGCCCCATTACTGTCCTACCGCCGGAATGGACGTTACCGGAAAAGGATGTTATATATACAAAAGGCAGTCTAGCGGAACACTTGCCAAATCCTGTTACGCCCTTATTCGCCACACTTGGGCTTGAAATAGTCAACCGTGCGTCGGCGCTTTTATGGATAGATATGTTTGGTAAAAGTGCGAAAAAGCTACTGCCAGAAAACGGAGCATATACGATTATTAACGGATATGTTTATCTTTCCGCTAATTCAAAGCCTCTTTTGATTGTTGTCAAATCCCTTTCACCCCGATCTTTACGCCGTGCGCTCACGAACAGTGTTGCACGCTGGGAAACAGCACGAAAAGAATTTGAGGATGTGATTAAACAATGGGAAGAAAAGCCCCTGCATACGCTGAATGCCCATCAAATAATGAAGGGGATTCAGACTGTATTTTATGCCGCTTGTATTTATTTTACAAGAATTCAGCTTACATTGCCAGCCGCCTCTATCAGCGAAACATTATTTACAAAATTTTTTCAGGGAGCGGCTCGTCGCGCTGGTATGACAGATACTTCTGTTTTCCTGCTTGGATTTGATACGATTGCTCTGCAAGCCGAAAAGAACCTGTGGAGTCTCTCGGAATGGGTAAAGCAAAATAATACTCTCAACCTTTATCTGCAAAGTAATCCAACAGCAAAGATAGCGGAAAATTTTATGTCCTCAGTTCCGCCTGACGAAGTTTCGCTGGAAGTATGGATAGAATGGAAAAATCGAATCAATCAGTATTTTAAAGAGTTTGGTCGTACCGCTTATGAATTTGATTTTGCATATTCCACACCGCAGGAAACACTTACACCAACCTTTGAATCCATAAAAACCTTTGTAGAAGGCAAAGGTGAAAGTCCTTTTTTACGTCAATCCAAATTTGAAAAGCATAGGAAACAGGCAGAAGAAGAAATTTTACAACATATAGGTGGCTCACGCAAAAAACTGTTTTTGAAGTTGCTCCATTGGGCGCAGGAAACTGCTCCTATGCGTGAAAATGCTATTTATTGCATGGGAATGGGGCATCCTCTGATTCGCCAGATGTTTCATGAAATTTCAGCACGTCTTATACGTGGCGGAGCTACTTCGCATATAGATGATATATATTGGCTCACAAAATTGGAATTGGAAAAACTCATAGTACAGTTAGACAAAAATATACCTTTATCCGATAGAAAAAATTCGATACTTGAGCGAAAAGCGGAACTCAAAAAGTATCAGGGCTATGTGTCACCAGCTCAGTTACCTGAGAAGAAAGTAAAAAGCATATCACATGCACCACAGAAACAAAAAGATGGAAAAACCGTGTTGAGGGGTATAGGAACCAGTTCTGGTGTTGTGACAGCTCGTGCCTGCATACTAAATAGTCCGGCAGATTTTAAAAATTTCCAGCCAGGAAGTGTTTTGGTTGCCGTTACTACAACTCCGGCTTGGACACCCTTATTTGCCTCTGCAAGTGGAATTGTAACGGATATTGGAGGTCCTCTCAGTCATTCAAGTATTGTTGCGCGGGAATGTGGTATCCCTGCCGTTATGGCGACACACACAGCCACGAGAAGTATTAAAAATGGACAAATGATAACGGTGGACGGCTCAGAGGGGACGGTGACGATTGATGAATAAAAAGCCAATTTTCGCTTTAAATCTTGCTACTTTGGTGATTGCGTTAGGATATAGCTTAGTTCTTCCGGTCATGCCATTTTACATGGAAAATCTAGGTGCTGGCGGTCGTGAGCTTGGATGGCTCACTGCCGTATATGCTCTGGCACAAACAGTATGCGCACCTTTTTGGGGTGCACTGTCCGACCGAATTGGTAGAAAGCCGATTATCAGCATTGGTATTATAGGATATTCCATCAGTTTGTTCCTGTTCGGTTTGGCTTCATCCTTTTGGACACTATTTATAGCTCGCAGTTTATCGGGTATTTTGTCATCTGCTACGTCCGTTGCATCTTTGGCATATGTTGGAGATTCCAGCTCGGAGGAAGAAAGAAGCAAGAATATGAGTCAACTTGGAGCTTCAATGAGCATTGGCGTAATGATGGGACCATTATTGGGAGGCATTCTTGCAGGCTATTCTCTTGCGCTCCCATTTTTTACAGGCGCTGGCATTTCATTTATTGCCTTTCTACTAATTCTAACACTTTTGCCAGAGTCAATTGAGCGTTCAGGACAGACGGAAAAAAGAAAACCCTTTGATTTTTCAGACCTGAAAAGTATAATTTTGGGCTCAGCAGGAATGGTTTTGATACTTATTTTCGTTGTGCATTTCTGTCAAACAGGCTTGCAAGGAATTACGGGGCTGTATGTCGTAGATAAGTTTGGATTTTCCACTAAGCAAGTTGGTGTTATTTGGATGGCTCTAGCAGGTATTTTGATTGTAGTACAAGGCTTTTTGACTGGTCCTTTAGCAAAAAAAATTGGTGAGAAGCCACTAATACTGATAGGTGTGTTTGGCAAAGCCTTAGTAGCGTTTGCCATGGTATTGACAACTGGGTTTGTTAGTGTGTTGGTGGTTTTTGGCTTATTTGCGGTATCTTCTGCTATTACAGTACCCACATTAAACGCAACCCTTTCAAAAACTGACAATCAGCATAAAGGAACACTGATGGGATTTGCCAGTACCGCCGGAAATCTTAGCAAAGTTATTGCTCCTTTATTAACTGGGTATCTGTATGAAAGCAATATTGAATTACCATATATAACCACAGGAGGGATAGCCTTAATCGGAGTGGTTATCTGCTATATCTGGATAAAAAATCAAAAGAACAAATGATGGAAGAGGACGTTTATATGGAGATTATACACAGTAACTAATCTGGTATAGAAATTCAATTGAGGCTTTTCTACTTTATTAAAGTCTTGCTACTACTTAAACCTATAATATCCTTAATTTATTATGACAAATTCCAATTCAACAGTTTTGATACATAAGGAGGTAACAATACTATGGAATAAAATAAAAAACGAAAGGAGATACGGACTATGAATCTTGAAAAACTTGAATTTGAAAAGCATATAGAGCAAATCTCCACTCTTTACAGAGAGAAGAAATATTCACAGCTTAAAAGCATTTTAGCAGATATTAATCCAACTGATATTGCTGTTCTTTTTGATGAATTTCCAAATGAACAGAGGATTTTGCTCTTCCGTCTTCTTCCTAAAGAAGAGGCGGCTGAAACATTCGTTGAGCTTGACGGTGAAACGCAGGAGGCTCTCATCCATGCTTTTTCAGATACAGAGCTTCGTGAGGTTATTGACGAGCTTTACCTTGATGATACAGTTGATATTATTGAGGAAATGCCTGCAACAATTGTAAAAAGAATACTCAGAAATACTGATGCACAGACACGAAAATCAATTAACACTCTTTTAAAGTATCCTGAGGACAGCGCAGGCTCAATTATGACCCCTGAGTTTGTTGATCTGAAAAAGGATAACACTGTTGAGGATGCCTTTAAAAGAATAAGACGTACAGGTGTTGATAAGGAAACAATTTATACTTGTTACGTTACTGACAGCTCAAGGCATCTTATTGGTGTAACTACAGTAAAGGAACTTTTGTTACACGATTATGACGATAAGATTGAAGAGTTTATGGAAACAAATATAATTTTTGTAAACACGCATGATGATAAAGAAATAGCGGCAAATTTCCTTGATAAGTATAACTTCCTTGCTCTTCCTGTTGTGGATATGGAAAACAGGCTTGTGGGTATCATTACAGTCGATGATGCTATTGACGTATTGCAGGAAGAGAATACTGAGGATATCCAGAAGATGCACGCTATTCTGCCTAACGAGAAACCTTATCTCAAAACAGGCATTTTTGAAACATGGAAATCCAGAATTACGTGGCTTTTGTTTCTTATGATAAGTGCAACATTTACGAGTATGATTTTAAATGCTTTTGAGGACAAGCTTTCGGCACTGATTGTACTGACCTCGTTTGTACATATGCTTACGGGAACAAGCGGTAATTCGGGAGGTCAGGCGAGTGCCGTTATTATCCGTGCTCTTTCACTTAAAGAAATAAATTTTAAAGATATTTTTAAAGTGATATGGAAGGAATTCAGAGTAGGTGTTCTGTGCGGAATTACACTTGCCACTGTCAATTTTGTTAAAATATGGTTTGTTGACAGAACATTGCTCGGTATGAGTGCTATTACTATTCAGGTTGATCTTGTAATCAGTCTGACACTTATAATCGAAATTATATTTGCCAAAATGGTTGGATGCGTATTTCCTATTCTTGCAGAAAAAATGAAGCTTGACCCGGCTGTAATATCATCTCCGTTTATTACGACGGTTATGGATGCGGTTTCACTTTTAATTTATTTCTGGCTGGCGACAATGATACTTCATATATAAAAAAGCAGTTTTTCAAACCTGTTTTTTTATAGTGGTGCGCCTGGCGGCGCACGCTTCTA
>OFFT01000922.1_pt1 | contig 19020 bp, 12 predicted proteins | sample 1521581 | NCBI WGS metagenome assembly OFFT01 (sample SAMEA3504084, study PRJEB24116) | mouse gut metagenome | biome: mouse gut; feature: mouse-associated habitat; material: faeces | place: Denmark | collected 2011
CTGTGCCGCTACCACACGCATGAACATGGTGAGAGGGTAGACTGTGGAGTAGGCAACTGCCGGGGCATCGCTGCCTGTGGAGTTGTTGGCATAGGCAAGGGCAGGGGGGTCGGTATATCCGCCCGACATCATACCCATTATGGTAAGGTAGTTTATTTTATAAACACCACGGGCAATGCATCCTACAACCATCAACGGGACGAATGTTATTATGAATCCCCATATCACCCACCACATGCCCTGGTAGTTGAACACGGTGTCGGCGAAACCTTTCCCGGCGCCTATACCCACAGCGGCAAGGAAGAGGCATATGCCGAGTTCGCGCAGCATCAGCGATGCGGATGAGGAGGTGTAGGTTACGAGTTTCACCTTATATCCGAACCGGCTTAACAGGATTGCCACAACGAGCGGGCCACCGGCCAGGCCGAGTTTCATGCCGAACCCTACGTTGATTGATCCGAGTATGATACCGAGCATTATGCCTATGAAGATTGTGACAAGGTTGGGCTGGTTGAGGCGCTTCATCGAGTTGCCGAGCTTTGAAGCAAGGCGTTCGATGTCGTTGAGGTCGCCTACCACGGTTATGCGGTCGCCCATTTGCAGGCGCAGGCCGGGTGAAGCCAGGAGGTCGACCCCGGCACGGTTCACGCGTGTGCAGTTGAGGTTATAGCCTTTGTGGAGGCGCAGGGTGCCGAGTGGGGTGCCGTTGTATTCGCTACGGGTGATGAGGATGCGGCGCGACACCACGTTGGCGGGAGCTACTTCCTCCCATTCTTCATCTCCCATCTCGATGGAATGACCCAGCACTGCGGCGAAGCTGTGTTCGTCCTGTGCCGACATTACCACGTAAAGCTTGTCGCCCACATGGATTTCAGTACTCGATTTCGGGATGATGATGTTGCCTTCGCTATCCATCAGTCGCGACACCACGAAGTCGCAATGGATTATGTCGTGGAGTTGCAGGAGTGTCTTTCCGTTTACAAGCTGGTTGGTCACCTCGTAGGATACAAGGTGGGGCTTCTGCTGGCTGTCTTCGGTTTCGCGGTTTATTTCAGCGATTTCGTTTTCTATTTTAACGCGGAAGATTGCCTTGACCAGAAGGATTGATGTGATGATGCCGAGAACTCCGAGCGGGTAGGCGGCTGCATAGCCCATCGACATGGTATTGACTGCTTCGAGGTTGCTGCCGACGGCCTGCTGCGCTGCGGCAAGACCGGGGGTGTTGGTCACGGCTCCCGACATGACGCCGACCAGGGCGTTGATCGAGGTTTTGCCGTCGATGAAATAAATCGCGACCACAATGCCTACATTGAGCAGGATTCCCAGCACGGCAAGCATGTTTAAACGCACACCGCCTTTTTTGAAAGAGGAGAAGAATCCGGGGCCTACCTGCAGGCCGATTGCGAAAATGAACAGAATCAGACCGAATTCACGCACGAACTTGAGTACTTCCGGTTGTATCTCATAACCGAAATGCCCCATAAGGATACCTACGAAAAGTACGAATGTGACGCCGAGCGACACTCCCCAAAAACGGATTTTCCCGAGATAGATGCCCGCCGCTATCACAAACGACAGCAGGACGAGCGTGGAAGCCAACGACGTGTTGCCTGGCCAAAGCAGCTCCTGTAGAAATTCCATATTGCTCTTTTTACCTTAAATGATTGATATGTAGAATTGTATGAATTCAACGGCATTTGTGGATGCAAAGTTACGGCTTTTTTCCGAGATTGCCCCAACGGTGTGTGATGAATTACGGAAATAATGCTGTAATGAAAGGCATTGGAAAGATGTGCCGGAACAGGGGGATGTGTGGCGGGCTATAGTGCCAGCCGCAGCAATGTGCCGGTTGATTCGGCGATGTGGTCGGCATAGTGTTCGCGCAGTTCGGTGACCGACCGGAAGCCCCATGTGACCCCGGCAGATTCCACGCAGGCGCGTCGTGCGGTTTCCATGTCGATGCCCGAATCGCCTACATAGAGCACATCGGATTTCGGTGTCGGGTGTTTCGACAGGATTTCGAATACGATCGAGGGGTCGGGTTTTACCGGCACACCCTCTTTCTGCCCTTCGACGGCCGCCCAGGGTATGCCGGGGAAAAAATGGTTCACCAGGTGCTCGACAGCATCCTGGTATTTGTTTGACGCTACCGCTACCGCGATTCCACGCGAGGTGAGCTGTTCGAGCAGCTCGGGGATGCCGGGGTAGGGTTCGGTAAAGTCCGACATGTGTTTGCCGTAATATTCTTTGAAATATTCCCGCATCATCTCGATGCGTTCGGGATTGCGGGCGCTTTCAGGCAGCACTCGTTCAAGCAGTTTGGTGATTCCGCTACCTACAAATTTAGGGTAGGCGGAAACGGGGTGGGTTGGGAAGCCGCATTGTGTCAGCGCATAATTGGCGGCGGCTCCAAGGTCGGCAATCGAGTTCAGCAATGTGCCGTCGAGATCGAAGATTACGAGCTTTTTCAATTGGATGGGAGTTAAATCTGTGTAAATAAGCCAATTCGTTCAGAAAGGGTAGCCTACTGAGAAATGGAATGAGAAGTCGCGGTGCCAGTCGGGGTGCAGCAACGGCCATCGCTCCTGGCCGTAGGCTGGGTTATGTGCCTTGACCCCCATGTCGAAACGCAGCAGGAAGTAGTTGAAGTCCATTCGTAAGCCCAGTCCGTAGGCAAGGGCGATTTCCTTGTAGAATGTTTTGAACCGGAAAAATCCTCCGGGCTGGTTGGGATAGTTCCTTATAGTCCAAATGTTTCCTGCATCGATGAACACTGCGCCTTCAAACACCCAGAAGAGCTTGTTGCGGTATTCGAGATTCAGAATCAGCGAAATGTCGCCGCATTGGTTGATAAAGTCGGTTACCGAGTTATGCGAATCATATGCGCCCGGGCCGAGGGTGCGGACACTCCAGCCTCGGACACCGTTGGCGCCTCCGGCATAGAAGCGCTTTTCAAACGGCACCATCGATGAGTTCCCGTAAGGGAAGGCTATACCGCCTCCGGCATGAAACGAGAGGGAATTGCGGTCGGAGAAGCGGTGGTTGATGGTGTAGTCGATTTCCCCTTTGAGGTACTGGGCGTATTGTATGCCGAAAATTTTGTATGCCCCGTCATGGCGCTTCTGTCCTGCCAGTGACGAAATGGCATATAGCAGTGCGCCTGCGGTTTCGGCCGAAGCCCTTACGGTGTAGGTGTTTTCCTGGGGTTCCAGCCGTTCGAGGGTGGATGTGGCAGGTCGCCGGTTTGTGTGATACCAAGTGTAGCCCATGCGCATGATGAAATGGTCTTCATAGCTGTAGCGCAGCAAGGGGTTGTCGGGGGCTATGTTGTCGATGAAGTTTATGGTGGAGCGGGGCAGGTTGACCACGTTGATGTCGATGAGGTCGAAAGTGCGCCTGGTGCGGTTAGAGCGGTCGGCCCATTTGTACCGCCATGCGCCACCGGCAATCACGCGGGTGTATTCAGGGCGTTCCTGCCGCATGAATGTGACGGCGAATTCGGTTGATGCCCGCATTTTTTGTTTGAACGACGAGCGCAGGAACGGCGCCATGAATTTAGGGAACGTTATGCCCACTTCCGACGCAAGCTCGGTGTAGCTGTCGTTGATGAGGTTCTCGAAATCGCCTGAAAGGCTTTCATATGCTCCGCGGAGTTTGAATGTGAGCATTTCGCCTCCGTGAGCCAGGTTGCGGTGCTGGTAGGTGATTCCGCCCCCGACCCCGAAATCACCTTCGGAATTCGTGCCCTCAAGTTCGAGTGTCACACCCATTTTCTTGGTCCGCGACAGCAGGATATAGGCGTCGAGTGCTTCCATGTCGCCTATCCGGCCTGCCGGACGGGTCACAATGTTCACATAACGTAATATTGCCAGGCGGTTGAGGGCTTCGTAGGTGCGGTCGATGCCCGATGTGCTGTAAAGCTGGCCGGGGCGTATGAACACCTGTTCGGCCAGTGCGCCGGGCGACAGACCCAGCAGGAATATCTCGTTGGGCAACTGGAAGTAGTTCTTGATCGGATCACGCTTAGACCACTGTTTGTACTTCAATCTGCACCTCCCTGAGTGCGCCGCGATACCCACTCCACGAATTGCTCCTTGGGTACCACCATCCTGCTGCCGATTTTGAGAACAGGAAAATCCGGTTCGTGCATCAGTTCGTACCCACTGGACGGTGAGATGCCCAGCACCTTTGCCACCGTTGCTGCGTTCAGGAACAGCGGCAGTTCATCGTAGCTCCTGTAGCTGGATTCTTTCATGTTGCGCTTGACCTCCTTTTCTGTTGAGTCAGTTTTTCCTCTGCCCTTATGCGCTGACTCTCTCATCCTTCTACCACAACCTCCAGTGGCTGAAACCGAACTTTCTTATAGACGAGTTTACAAAATGTTTACCGATTCAGAGCGTAGGCCCATCATCCCTCTACTACAACCTCCAAGTTCCAAAAGCGAACTTTATTTTTTCGTTCACAGAAAAAGTTTTTGCTGTAGAAAAATCACCCGCCAGAACTGAGTCTGGCGGGTGATCGTATCAGAAGATTTGAGGGGTATTGACGATGGACTGTATTTCTTTGTTTAGGCGAAGCAGATTTTGAGTATGCCACGGAAGAGCGGAATACTAAAAATCACAGTTCCTGAAATCGCTGAGCCAGCTGCATGAAGGAGGAGCTTGGCAGAACCTGCTTGGATGGGATAAACAGATAGCGCCATTCCTTATAGCCGTTGGCTTTGCCCCAGCGGGAAGCCGCCTCGCAGTACTGTATACCGCGTTTTTTCTTGGCGATCACATCAGGATCGTTCAGTTTATCCTCGCCCTTAACCTCGACCAGGTAGATGATCTGCTCTGTTTCCACAACAAAATCCGGCTCATAGATGTGGCCGCAGTTGTAGGTGATGTTGAACTCTCTGGGATGAGGGCGGAGCCAATTCAGAACGTCATCGTCTGATTCCAGCACACGGGCAAGAGTCAGTTCGCCCTCTTTGCTGTCGAACTTCGTGGTGGTGAAAACGCCATTCCTGATTCCGGTGAAAAGAACCGACCGGATGTCCCCAGTGAACTCCTCATACAGACCGACCCTTTCTTTGAACTGGTAGCTCTGCTGCATGTTGTAGTTCCTGATACCCACAACCTCCTCTTGGAGGAATCCATTCTCACAGTAGAAATGCCGCATCATCTGCTGATAGATTTTGTTCCCGATATCCCGCTTGTACATCATGACGATGTTTTGCATCCCGTTTATACCATACGCTGTTTCATAGTGGTCACAGAGCTGTGTAATCAGCTTGAACAGCAGAGCAGAGCATTTCATGTAGTCAATTTCCGGTTTGGTGCGAAGCTGCTCCAAGATCACCTTCTTGGGATTGTACCCCTCAAAATCAATGGCGGCACCCTTGATCCTCTGCCTGTCCTGCATGTCCTCCAGGTTCTGAATGAGCAGTTCGTTCTTGATCGGCACATGAGTAAAATCGGTCAGGTCCAAATCGAAATCGGTGAAGACATATTCCTCCACGCCGGCGTCTGTGATCTTGATACGGGGAATGGGAATAAATCCGGACTGTGCGGCGCGGTGGGTCTCCTCGGTCTGGTACAGCATCCAGGCGGTGAGGGGCATTTCGTTCTCCCGGAAAACATCTCCCAGATCCTTGTCCCCAGAGACTTTCTCCTTCACCTCTGCCACAATTTTCTGTGCCTGGGTGGGCGTTACCGTGTGTTCCGGGGAGGTTTGGATTTGTGCGGAGACAGCTTGCTGGATGAGCTCTACTGTGGTTTCCAGCAGGGCGTCAGCGGCATCGGACTTTTGCATTCCGGTTTGCTGATAGGCAGTTTCCAGGGCCTTGTTCGGCTCCAGGTCAAGGGCAAGCTGGGTGTGCGTGACCTGCTCCGGGACGAATTCCTCGGCCTTGATGATGTTGCCTGCCTTGAAAATGGAGTCGCCTTTTTGAGCCTCGGCCAGAATGTCGGCGAACTTGTCGTGGGCGGTAAGCATGACGGCGTCTACGTCCCGGTCGCCGGTGCGCTCCCCGTAGGGCAGGCGCAGGCCCCGGCCCACCATCTGCTCCCGCAGGATTTTGGAGGCCGCGGTGCGCAGAGGGACGATGGTGTAGAGGTTGTTGACGTCCCAGCCCTCTTTCAGCATATTGACGTGGATGACGATTTCCACCGGGTTCTCCGGGCTTTCCACATCCAGCAGCAGGCGGGTGTTGGCCTCGCTCTCCGCGCCCTTCTGCTTGGAGTGGACAACGATGGTCTTATTGCGGTAGGCTCCATCCCGGAACTCGTCGGAGCGGATGTAGTCCTCCACCCAGGCGGCGTGGGCAGTGTCCTTGCAGACCACCAGCATAAAAGGCTTTACTGTTCGAACGGGCTTGTCTGGAGTGCTGCTGTTGGCGGCGTACAGCTCCAGCTTCCGCTTTGCGTTTTCGTGACAGGTGATGCCGTCGGTCAGCATCAGCTTGTCCAGCGCCTCGTCGCCGAAATTATAAAAGTCTATGTCGGAGCGGGTCACGGCGAAGGGGGTGCGGGTGTAACCGTCCTCAATGGCCTTGGACAGGGGATACTCATACACCACATTTTTGAAGGGGACCTGTTTGGCCCCCTTGGTCACAAGAGGGGTGGCGGTCAGCTCCAGACCCAGCAGCGGGTGGAGATCGTTCAAGACCTGGGCACCCTTTTCCGCCCGATAGTGGTGGGACTCGTCCATAATGAGCACCAGGTCCGGCAGGCTGGAAAGATACTGATAGAACGAGCTGCCAATGAACTCGTTCACCCGCCTCATATTGGCCCCTTCCTTGTTAAATTTGTCGATGTTATAGACAAAAATATGGATATCCGATTCAAACAGGGAGATGGGTTTTTCTCTGTAATCGTCGTCTGTGATGATTTGGGGCAGGGCGGAGAAACAGCCCAGCCCTTTGAACACATATTTGGGGCTGTTGTTGTCGCTGAGATCTTTTTTCAGCTTCTCATAGATGGTGGTGTTGGGGGCGACAACAAAAAAATTCCTGATGTTGTGCTGGGTATACAGATAGGCGATAAAGGCCCCCATCAGCCGGGTTTTGCCTACGCCAGTAGCCAGGGCGAAGGTCAGGGAGAGAAACTCCCGCTCGAAACCAGAACAGATCGGATACATAGCGTGGACAGCGCCCAGAGCCGCATTCAGATTCATATCCTTGCGCAGCTGCACACTGTTTACGATTTCCTCCAGGATTTTGAGAGATTCCTTCTGAGGCTTGCGCAGGGACATGACGCCGCTGATGTAGTCCGTGGTATACAGGGGAAAATCACTCCGCATCGTATTCCTCCTCGTCCTCATACACCGGGGGATGTACGATATTCAGATTGTAATCCGTTTTGCCAAACTCACAGCGTTCCAGGAGCATCTGGGGAATTTTTTTGACGGTGATATGGTCATAGACCCTGTCCAACCCCTTGTCGTAGGAGCAGCAGGCGATGGTGAGATATTCGTCCTCCTCCATGGTGCTTTGGATGGAGTCCAGATAATCGCTGTTCAAATGGCGGGTGGTGACGAACAGATAGGACTTTTCGCTGCCCGAGGACTGCTTCCAGAACAGCTTGCCGTCCGGGTGGTAGGTGAAGCCCTCGTGGAGGGCCACGCCGGCGGCCAGCATGTCCGCGTCGTAATCCGGGTTGATGACCGCCTCCCCGAAGGCGTCCTCGTTGATGAGGGTGGGGGCCAGCTCGTAGAAACGGTATCCGCCGCCCTTCTCCCATTTGGCGGACTTGGTGATCCCGCCCGGGTCTTCCCCGCCGATCACCTTGTCCAGACGCACCTTGCAGTGGGTGTAGGCGTGGCCGCCCATTTCAATGCCGATGTACCGGCGGCCCATCTTGTGGGCAACGGCGGCGGTGGTGCCAGAGCCGAGGAAGGAGTCGAGAACCAGGTCGCCGGGGTTGGTGGCAATGTGAATAATACGTTCAATTAAGCGCTCCGGTTTTGGAGTATCAAACGCATGAGCGGCACTAAATAATGCAATAATTTCTTTTTTTGCCTCTTGATTATGGCCAACCTCTTTATTTGGCCACCATGTCCATGGAGTAATTCCCTCCGATTCGGATAGGAACGTTTTTTTTCGAGGAACGCCAGCACCATCGGCACCGAACCAAAATCGATTATCTTCGAGTAACTGCTTATATACACTTTCAAGCTGTCGCCAACATCGCCCTTCTGGAGGTGTAACTACTTTACCTGAAGGGGTAATAATCGTATACATTTGGTTAGGTCGCCAACCCTGAGCTGTAAAATCAGAGGAAGCCCATGGGCCGCGAGGATCGTTGTCTGGATTTTTATAATTAGTTGCTTGATCTTCTGTTAGAGGTATCTTACTCCGAACTGCTTTGAAAAGTTCTCGATTTTTCGCATATACAAGGACATAATCATGACCATCACTAATAATTGCACGCATATCTGGAGATGTGCGCTTTTGCCAGATAATAGAGGCTACAAAGGAATTCCTGCCAAACAGTTCATCGCAGAGGACTTTCATATATGCTTGTTCATCATCGTCAATGCTAATCCAAAGACTGCCCTCATCAGCCAAAAGCCGCCACAAAATCTCCAGGCGGGGCCGAATCAGTTGGAGCCATTGACTGTGCTCCAGATTATCGTCGTAATGCTCAAACGCAGTGCCAGTGTTGTAGGGTGGGTCGATGTAGATGCACTTCACCTGTCCGGCGTACTTGCTCTCCAGTGCCTTCAGCGCCAGGAGGTTGTCCCCGTGGATCAGCATATTTTCAGTGCCCGGGTCGGCGGCGGTGTTGGACAGTGCGGCGTTCTCGATCAGCAGGCGGGGCTCCACCAGAATGGGTTCATCCTTGCCGTACCAGGTCAGTTCCAGCTTATTGGCCATTGCGGTGTGCCTCCTGTTCTTTTTGTACCAAAAATGTAAGCTGGCTGTCTAAAATATATCTCAGGTCAGTTTCTGTGATTTCCTGCACAGGTTTTTGAACTGTTGACGGCAGAACGGATACTTTGGCATAAATATCGGGGTACTTGAGATTGTTTGACACAATTTTCTGATTTGCAGAGGACATATCAAGCGGGTGCTTTTGAAGCTCGTTCCATATGTCGAGGATATCTTGTTCCAAAGGAGTGATAAACCGATTTTGTTTTAGTAGCTCGGTAATAAGACCATTGATGTCCATAGTACAGATTCCTCCTAAAGTAATGCAATTTTAACTTAAAATAGCATCGATATGGGAAAATGTCCAACAGAAAGGAAATATTCAGGCGAAACCGCCCACTACAAATACAAGAAGTCGATCTGAAGAAAACAGTCGCCACCTCATATTATATTTTCTGAGGTGGCGACTGTTTTTCGTCATTATCTACTGCCTATGCGTCGAAAAGGTATTCTTCGAGAGACTTTGCCAAATGCAACGGCAGGGGAAGCACAGTCGATTGGCTATATTGAATTGGAATATGCCGTAACGCATTGGTATAAAAAATCCAATTAGTAGCGTTGTCACCAGACTGAAGCTGTAAAGGATACAGTTCGATCATATCCTTTTCTGCAAATTGCTGTTGAGGCTGGTCGATTTTGGACATTTTAAAGCTGTTTGTATATCGAAAATCATTCGGCTTTTCATGAATGCCCCAATACACATCGTCATACTTGAAGATACCCGAAGCGGAAGAAAACTGCAAACGGTCATCCGTAGATTGCGCACTCAGATTTGTGAAATAGTCTGGAACTTCCTGGTTGCTCCTGATTCGAATAATTCTCACTCCGGAATCTGTTAACGAAAGAGGGTAAGGATTTTTGGGCATTCCAACATTGATTTGAGATGGGCAGTATTCATCTGTCACAGTATATCCGTTAATTTCTTTATCCGAAATACCACTCCATACGGCACGAGTATTTCCGTCTGACTGAATAACGAACAGTACGCCATCCTCTTTCATATGATAGCGGTTTTTCAGCTCTATCAGCTTTTGCTTTGCGGGGACACGACTTGCGTCAACACAGCGTTGTTCCAAATCATTTTCCCAGAAAAGCTTCGCCATTTCAAGGCAGGCCTCCCGATAAGAAACTGTTCGATTAGAGAACGCATCACAATGCACCTGAGTCTTTCCTTTTAATAAATCAACTGTAACATAGATGGGAAGAAAGCGTGCCTTATTCGAAATTCCATGAACTTGCGTACATAAATGCATACCAACACAGGGCGTATACGCCAAGGGTGGCAGTTTCTTTTGGGAATTCAGCAAGGTTACAATGCCTAACTGACGGTAGAGATCATATACCGCATTTTCAATCTTGTTTCGATTTATATCATTTTCAGGATTGATAAACTGCACGACTCGTCCAGTTCTGGCGAATGCATTTCGGAGAACTTTTTTGGGATCGCCTTTAATATATCGCTCTTGACCGGGCAAAACAAAAATACAGGCGGTGACCAAGTCGGCTTGTCCTAATTGCTCAACAATTTCCCCGCATCGCTGGATTTTAGTTTGCTTATCGTCATCAGGCATACCGTCAGCAAGGTTACCAATTTCTTTGTGTAGACACTGTATTTTTAAGCAGGACGATTCGGATTCAACGCCAAAATCTTGTTCGATCTTCGATTGAACAAGTCTCAAAAGATCCAACTGGTTAGTATCTTGCCAAAGGCCATAAATCTCAAATGTAATCCGGTCTGTATCAACACATTTGCTTGCCCAACTTCGAAAATCTTCAGGACTCTCATATTCTTGCGGAGACTTAAAGTACGAGAACTTTTGCCCGCTTAACATGACTCGCTTTGCTTCGGGTTGCTCACAAACCATATCGCCCAGCAAAACAGAAACAGATTTGTATAATGATGCTTTATCAACGACGGAAACGCCAGTTCCGATTTTTGAAGCCACGAACCCGGTCATGCCGTTTTTATAGGGAAGAAGAATTTTCTCTATGTATATCTTGGGATCCATCAAAATATCGTTAGCCGACGGCAATTGCTCATATCCCCAGATGTTGTAGCATTCTTTGTCTTGTACTTTCCAGTCAAGCTGTTTGCTGATATAGTCATATGCGATTGGCACCTGGCAGTACTTGCTATCCGAAACCTTAATGTGGGAACCAATGCTCTCAGAAAGAAATGGAGATCGTTCCTTGTTATAATTGTCAAGAATCCAGCGGCGAATGCTCATCTGGCACAGCAGCAAAGCCTTTCTTTGCGGAGGAGTTGTCTGAACCGATAAGTCGAACACAAACGAGTACTGATGATGGCTCTTGGAATCAATTATAGGATGACTGATCAACTGATTCTTAGCGGCGTAGCAAAGATGTAGCGTTCGCCCGCTTAAAACGATTTCCTGGCCCAGTAAGCGGTTGACCGCCAAAAGTGGAACCGCTTGATATGCTTCTTCGCACACAGTGCCATCTTTGAGAGTAAGGCAGACTTCGGACGTAGCCTGAAGCGCCTTAAAATCATCGGTATTAATCATATCGCAAAAATCATTTGCAAGTTTTTTGACCAAAGGCAATGTTCGTGGAGCTGTCACATAAGTTGCCTTTACCCATACTTTAATAATACCGCATAGAGCCTGGATGTTTTTCTCCGAATACGCATAACAAGATGTAAGCCAATGTTCATCATGGCTATCTTTTTTCAGCGGTGACAGAGCAATGACACCCTCCATCCAGCTATCGACCAACTTTTTCAGCGCGTTAGTAGGAAGTCTATACTCGTCTTTGAACCGTGGATTATTTTTTCGTGCAATATCCAGCAAGGTTGCTTTCCAGGTTTGAGGAAACCCCAAATAGTAAAGCGTACAGGTCTGTCCCGGTGAGAGTTTATATGCCAGAGGATAGATTTTACCGTTCATATTGAATGTCCTTTCTGTAAGCTTTATAGAATGGCGCGTACAGTGTCTCGGCAATTTCTGCACTTTCTTTCTGCGTCATCAGCATTTCTAAATATCTGCCCAATTCAGAAAGGCAATCGAAATCACCTTGTTTGCTTTCGCGTCTACGGAATGCGCCGTCAATAAAATAGACATGCGGTTCGGGTTTTGTTACGTCAGTGACGCGCGCTAAACGACCGAAAATCTGAAGGATCAGAACAAATAGAGTGGCAACGACATCCTTGCGTTCTTCATTATCCAGTTCAGCCAGACCAAACGACTTGCTTTTACTCATTTTTGCCCACTGCTGAGCAGCAAATTGACGGATTCGTGTATTATATGCGAATAGTGATTCATGTGGAGCTCGCTTGCAATGGGATTCAATAAAGCCATTAAGTTTGCTGCCTTGCTGTTGGATATCATCGGGAATGGCCATGGGCCGCACCATAAAAAACACAGCGCAAAGTGCGGAGTGACCATATTCGTCGACAATGTTATGGCCACGCTCAATTGCCATTGCAGGAGCAATTAGGATTTCCTCACTCATTTTTGTAAACCGGCCAACCTCACCGCGCCGTATAATCCCTCGGTCATTTTGAGTGCTAATAGCATCAGAAATCATTCGACAAACATGTATGGAACAATTGGCTTTTCGCAAAGCGGCTTCCAGCGTTTGCTGCACTTCTTGTGCCTGGGCATAGCTATTGACAACCAGTAGGATTTTCCCGGCTTTTCGTTCATATTCTCTAATGATTAACTCAACCGTCTTTTGCGTAGCAAAGCGCAATTGTGCCATACGTTGGTCATCTGCGGCGCCAGAGACTCGCTCTGGAAATCCTGACTCAAAGAAGCGTGTCTTCTCCAAAAAAGCACGTTTATCACTATCTGCCTCTAAGATATAGTTCACTGGTCGATTCACGTGGTATTCATACGATCCTTCCGCCCAACTTGAACCCGATAGCAGAACAACATGAGGACCGGCAGGTTTCCCGTGCGAATCTGTGCGCAAATAAGGTAGATCTTTCATCAGACTTCTTCCAAAAGCAAATTGACGGAACAGAATGATGTCTTCATCATCCGTCTTTTTTAGGCCGAACAAATTTCCACACAGTGCGGAGGGGAGGAAGTATTGCTGCTGACGGAATCGAGTCTGTAAGAATCCGAACAATTCATTTTGGCCATAAGATGTTTCATGGCTTGCCTCGTATGCATCACTGAGTCCGCGAATAAAATGGTCAAAGTATATTAGCCGCAAAATGAGTTTGATGTGGGCATCTTGAATGCGTTTTACTTTATCCTTTTTGGGCCGTGGAAAATCGGATCCAAGCTCATTCAGCCAGATGCGATACATTTGATTAAAAAAGGTTTCATCTGTGCTCTTGCAAGAACTCTCGAGCACTGCCCACAGGGTACTTTGACGGATATCATCTTCATCTTGTGTATCGATCAAGTTATAAATGGCTTTATAGACGGAATAGGGAATTCCATATTCCGATTCTTCCCGATACATATCCTCCAAAAGGGTAAGGGCTGAGAATGGATCCCCATACGCAATTTTCTTCCATGTGCCCAACTCATGATGCAGAGATTTCACAAGGCAGCTGAGAACCGTTACACTCTGGCGCTGCATCTCATCGTATCTCTGCTCAGCCAGGTTTTCTTCTCTGCGTTTACTGCTCAGTCTCATATATGCACTACAATCTTCGGCGCACTCATGGATGTAGTTATTGAAGCTTGTTTCCGGCATAAAGAAGTGGTCAAGCGTCTTCTGAACTCTGTCACTCTCGTCAAAGACGACCAAGTCAAAATCGCGCATTGTCAGTTCCAAAAATGTTTCCCGCTGTTGCCCCACTCGGGATGCCGCAAATCCCGCAACCGTTGTAAGTACGACCGAAGCAGTATAGCATTCTCGGAGCATCCTTGTGCCCAAACACTGATTGAAATAAGGACACAGGTAATTTTTGTTTCCCTTTTTTAAAGAGTAGCACGGTTCTTTACCGAAGGCGATTGCCGCACTGTGCTGTGTATCCATACCATCAATTAGGCATACCGGTGTCAAGTATTGAGAAAACCCTGTAGATAAACAAGTTTCATTAGGTTGTGTAACTTGATTGATGTATTTCAACCTCTCGTTACGACCAATCAAAGGACTTACTGCAACGCCAAAAGCAGATAAATACTTTTGCAAATTCAAGACTTCGGCTACTGTATCAACAACAATTGCAATGCGATAACCATTTTGATGGCACCAAAAAGCCAAAACCTTAATCAGTGTTGATTTCCCCGCACCAACCATTCCCACAATATTAACGACTTCCCGGAGGGTAAGCTCTGTGCATGATTTAACTGAGCTGCCGACAATTTGCTTGAGGATATTGGTATTCAGAATCATATGGCAAGGATCACCGGGACAGATTTCGGCCATTTCTTTTGCGGCATTTAGAAGTTCGTCCAACGAGATAGTAATCGGTACTCTGCAACCCTTTTCCGGAGTGGTCGATTGAACTGGCGGCACATAATCGTTTTCAAATTTGACTTGAACTGTTTCTGTTTCTCCACTCTCGAGATTCGGATATGAATACTTGTATGTTCCTGCTTCGGCATAAGAAGGAGTTTTTGAATCTTCAAAACAATCTGGCCAGAAACGTATCCATTCTTTTTGGCGTTCCTCATATGGATAGGGATATGTTCCTTCCGTCTTGGAAAAAGACACTGTTCCATCGAGGTCTTCAAATGAAAAAGCACGAACTGCATGATACCTTGGTTCTCGATAATCTCTCAAATCATCCTGCCAGTATTTTTGAGAGCGATAATATCCCAGCGTGTGTCGAGCCTGTTGTAAAGTATGTTCCATGGTTATGCACTCTGTTGTACCGATAAGTTGATATTGGGTAAATAAAAGATATGCTTTTGTCGGATCAGAATCGGGTGCATTAAGAGCAAGCAAATGCAAAACCGCTTCAATTGCTGCAAAGCGGGAGAGAGGCATAGCTTCCTCTATCGTCTGAAACTGTGCCGAAAGAGGTGCATACCATAAATTTTTGTTATCCTTCACAGCAAGAATCCTCCTTTCGCGTAATTTCGGCCTTCAATGATTGCAGAGTTACACACTTTACATTCTTTTGATTCTCCAGTATACGATTGACGATTGCGGTATAGTTTTGCTGGTTTACTGTGTATTCGCTGGGAATAACAAAATACCCCCTTGCATATTCACCGTCAGGGAATCCATTATCATTTTGAATTTTGGTGCGTAGTGCTATGGGGTTGCGATACGCCTTGGCATCGATTTCCCAAATCTCTCCATCAGAGAACTGAATTTCCACATCATAGCGATCCATCTGTGGCCACAATGCCCAGCGAATTTTCTTTCTCTCACAAAATGCTGCAATTTCAAGTTCCAGCTTTCCGGGAGAGGCAAAATAACGCATAATGCCTTTCTTCAACCGATAAAGATTGTTACTTGAAGTATCCAGTTTCATCTCATCTGTGAGTTCGGGAATAGTGTCTGTGCAGTGTGTCGAGTGACAACTATATCCGTATTTTCCGGGTATCATGGTCCAGCCACAGTAAGGGCAACGATAACAATTTTCGGTAATTTCTTCGTAAGCAAACTGGAAGGCATCTCTTGCTGCTCGATTATCAGCCAGGTCAAGTGACATTGCTCGCCTGTCTTCAAGCGTAATGATCGGATTCTCGATAATATATCTTCGAACCTTGCAATAAGTTTCCTGATCTAAAGTGACCATTTTTTCATAAAGAAGCCGCTCATCCGTTCCGTCCATGATATCGCTGTCCTGTGTTTCTAAGAACTCATAACAATCAGCGCTGGGAGTGTACATATTTTCACTCCTTTGATACGCAAAGGCATCGTAGGCGTAAAAGGACTCTTCCGAAAGATTTAGCTTATCAATTACCCCTGGATTCCATTCATCAAACCATTCAAAAATAGACTTGGTAATAAAATGCTCAAGAAAGGAGGCTTCATCGGCATACTGTGTAGTGGTTTGGCAGCCTGCCCACTGGCTTGCTGCTAAGAACATATTTACCCCATGTTGTAATACCTTGCTGTATGGATATCGTGTTGGTTCCTTTTGTAGGAGCTGTTCTTTTTCGATTAGTCCCTTTGCAATCAGAGCGAATGTTTTCCTCATGAACGCCGCATCCATATAAAAGCCTCCTGTCTTGAAACAAAATAAAAACGACTCTCTTGGAATGTACAAGAGAGTCGTTGGAAAATACAATGTTTCCAAACATACATGCTACTAAACTGCAACTTTACATGTTGGATCCACATACTTTTTACTTTTCTCGTGTACGCATGCATTATATATCCAAAGTTTGGAGATTGTCAAGGGCGTATTTCATTTTCTTTATTCTTTGTTTTCTGCTACGCAATATTTGAACAAAAAATCCGAACTTCCCAGTACCATATTTCTCTGTTTGTGCTCTGTTTTCTGCCAATATGAGGAGGGCCATTCAGCTTCTTGGACGGCCCTCTTTGAGTACTATTCACTTACGCATAGAAGTTGACGCTGTTGGGTATTCCAACGAACATGTAGCAGTAGGTGATGCCGTTATACTGGGTCACGCCCACGCCGATGCAGTCGCATCTCGGGTCGATCATGGTTTGGAAGTGGCCGGGGGAGTTAATCCAATTGTCGACAGCGTGCTGGGCGGCGTCAGTTGTGCTGGTGAACACGGTGAGGTTGTCACCGAAGCCGTAGGGATAGCCGGCATCGGCCTGGCCCTCCTCCAGAGCGTGATGCCAGGTGTAGCGCCGGTTGGAGCAGACTTGGGCAGCGTTCATCAGGGCCTCGTTGACAGGCAGTTCCGAGATCCCATTGGCTTTGCGGGTCTGGTTGATGAGCCAGATCATCTCCTGCCGTATCTCCAGGTTGTCTGTCAGGCTGGTGTTGTCCCCATCGGATAGGGGTTCTGGAATGGTGGGAGTAGTGGAACTGACTGTCAGTGTCATGCTTCCACACTCCCCGGCGCTGTTGGATGCGGTGATCTCCACGCTCCTCTCTGCCTTGGCGATAGCCACCCAGAAGGTCAGCACCTGTTCCACCGCCACGACGTCCGGGGCGCTGGAGATGACGGTGTAGTCCGCACCGCTGGGGCCGATGATGAGGCCGCTGCGCTCTCCCATCTCCAAGATACTGCCTTTGTAGCTGCTTACCCGGATGGGTTCACCAGATGTTTCGGCTGCCATGGTAGGGATGGTGAGACCGATAGTGAGGGTGGCCGAAGTCAGTGCGGCGGCAATGCGTTTTTTCATGTTGGTCACTTGCTTTTCCTCCTGATTTCTGTATTTTGTGGGACTTTTGCAATCAATGCAATACAGAAAAGCCACCCCAAAGTCGAGAAGAAAATGCAATCTGCAATGGAGAAAAGCGTGGGTAAAAACGAAACATATTACACAGCGTCCACGGGGCATCCGTTTGCCCTCGGTACAGCTCCTGACCACATAAACAGCCACAGACAGCCGTGGAACACGTGGAAACACTGGTTTCAAAGAGTGCCAGAAAGCAAATGGAACAGAGCAAAAACAACTATAAACCATCAAAAATTGTCTGAAAAATGTTTGTTGACCTCTTGTGAGACAGTGGTGCAATTTGGATGTACTTCCTTATGATGTTGCCCCTGCGAGATTATGCATAAAGGAGGCGGAGGTGCCTGCTGGCACACCCTTGAACGCTGTGCGCTGACCATCAGCGCGAGTCATATTCTGTTCTGATAAATTTACGGTTTTTGAACACATCTAAAACCTCCAGGTAGTAGTCCCCGTCCTGGCAGGAGTGCAGTACCTCAGGTACAGCTTCCTCCTGCCAGGGCCGGAAAGGTGTGCCGATCATCTCCTCCGGCAGCGTCAGGTGGATGTGTGTGCCATTCCCAACCATCAAACTCCGTCATTAAGGAACCGTACATATCAAAAATTGGAACATCATCCTTTATCTTAACGATTCCCATAATGGTTTCCTTTCCGAGATGATTCATTGGTTATATATTTTTTCGTACTCGTCCTGCTTGTGCGATCCTCTCGGAAACGCTCTATCTATCAGCGCCACGATTATGTCCTTGATGCTGTGGACAATTTCAATCAGGACATCGTTACTAATTCCAGTTTTCTCACTTATTGCCGTTACCTCCATCCGCGTACTTTTCAGACAAGTATTTCTTTTTCTCTTGTTGGAGTTCCGTTTGGTACTTCGCAATGTGATCCTTAGAAGCTCCTGTTTCTGTCAGCCTGCGCACCATATTCTGAAGACGGCATAAATTGTTGTGGTGCTTCCGTTCCACAGGATCACGACGTCTTTTCACCGTCTGGCGAAAATTGGCACCGACTTCGCTGCATGGTTTTTCAGGATTCTGTGGAGACGGCGCAGGACAGTATATACCGTCACTCCGTTTAGACGGGATAAAATACCTGCCGCAGTTCTCGCAGATTTTCAGCGGTTTACTTTCTTTCTTCATGCGGCAATACTCAAACGTGAGCACCTGCAGGAAGTTTTTCATCTGCACAGTATCAACTGTGACTTTTCCGTTCTTGTGATGGATGCTGCACTTGCGGGTATAAAGACCGTACAGTTCTTCTGCCGAAGACATGAAGTCATTAGCCATCTCGCTCTGGAAATCATCGGCTGAGCCACTGTTGTACGCTGCGATAGCGTCCACATACACGGAGAATGCTTCTATGCGGGAAAGGTATTCTTCATAACACTTTACGAAGAAATCACCCACACACTCGTATGATTCTGGTCTGCCTACCACATCAAGTATGACTTCGTTGAAGCATCCGCGAAATAACTCCGTTGCCAATGGCAGTTCCTCATCTTCAATTGTTCCATATAGCCATTTGAAACCATCGGTTACGTTATCCACAGATGCCTCAGCATTATAGTTGGGGAAGACCTTAATCATGTTCTCAACCTTCGTGGTAACCATGTAGATGGAATCGTCCCGGATCAGCTCAAACAGCATCCCCCCTGTCGGGTAATAGGCGTAGCGGTCATCCGGAAAGAAGACAACATTGCGGAATTCCTTCTTGTTCTCAAAGTACACTCGGATTCCGCTCCCAATCTCATACATATTAAACCTCCAAAGAATAGCATTTAGTAGGCCTGCTATGTTCTCTATTATAGTCAAAAACGCCTTAAAAACAATGGAATAGGATCAAGG
>OFFT01000927.1_pt1 | contig 18965 bp, 10 predicted proteins | sample 1521581 | NCBI WGS metagenome assembly OFFT01 (sample SAMEA3504084, study PRJEB24116) | mouse gut metagenome | biome: mouse gut; feature: mouse-associated habitat; material: faeces | place: Denmark | collected 2011
GAATAGCAACGGTTTGACCGCCACTAAGATGCTCGGTGCAAACTTTGCCACCCAGACGGATAAACTGGAACTAGGCGGTAGTGCCCGTTATAATTTTAGTGACAGAGACGCTATATCTACTAATTATTCGGAACGTTTCTTGCAGAATGGCAACTCCTATTCTAATTCGAACAGTAAAGGTCGTAATAAGAATACTAACTTTAATGCCGATTTTCGTCTGGAATGGAAACCGGATACGTTGACTAACATTATTTTCCGTCCTAATGTCTCTTATGGAAAATCAAATGGATATTCGATTTCAGAATCGGGAACGTTTAATGAGGACCCTTTTAACCTTGTGTCTAATCCGAATGCTTTTTTGAATAAGGTGGTATGGAATAGTGAGGATGACCCTTTGAAGGATATCCGTGTAAATGCGAGTAACAGTGAATCTATGTCAGAGAGTAAGAGTCTTTCGGCTAATGCTTCTTTGCAGTTGAACAGGAGGTTGAACAGTCTGGGACGTAACATTACATTCCGTGGTACATTCAGTTATGGTGATAATGACAGTGAGTCGTTTAGTGAGGCATTGACGCGCTATTTTGACGCAGTGGCCGGAAAACCGGATGATGATAACAGGCGGTATACCACATCTCCTACGAAGAACTATGATTACACGGCAGAATTGACTTATAACGAACCGATAGCGAAAGCTACTTTTTTGCAGTTCCGTTATAAATTCCAATATAAATATAGCGAAAGCGACAGAAACACCTATGATCTGATACCGGATGCTGACAAAGGTCAGGTTTGGGACTGGCATTTTGGTGACGAACTTCCTCTGGGATATGAGAATAACAGGGATCAGGATTTGAGTAAATATGCCAAGTATAATTATTATAATCATGATATAAATGCAGGGTTGAATCTTATCAGAGAAAAATATAGATTTAATGTCGGAGTCTCTCTGCAACCGCAGAATACTACGTTGACTTATAAGAAATCGGAACTTGATACTATTGTGAAGCGGTCGGTCTTCAACTTTGCCCCGAATATTGATTTCCGTTATCGTTTCTCGAAGGTGAGCCAATTGCGCTTTACTTATCGCGGACGTGCGAGCCAGCCAAGTATGGAGAATTTGTTGGATATCACCGATGACTCAAACCCGCTGAATATCCGTATGGGTAACCCGGGATTGAAACCTTCTTTCTCTCATAATATGCGTTTGTTCTATAATACTTATAACGCGGACAGACAGCAGGGGATAGTGGCACATGCTTTCTTCAATGCTACCCAGAATAGCATTACCAATGGTACTACTTATAATCAGGCTACCGGTGGAGTTACTGTGAAACCGGAAAATATCAATGGTAACTGGAATGCGTCGGGAATGTTCGGATTTAATACGGCTTTGAAGGATAAACGATTTACTGTCAGTACTTTCTCTCGTGTCGGATATACGAATGCGGTTGCTTATCTGTATAATCAACAGACAACTGTAAACGATAAGAATACAAGTACTACATTGAATTTAGGGGAAGATGTGAGAGGTACTTTCCGGAATGACTGGTTTGAGTTTACGGTGAACGGTTCTATAAATTATAACTTTGAGAAGAATAAGTTGCGTCCGGAGAATAACCAGGAACCGTACACTTTTGGTTATGGTGCCAGTACGAATATCAATATGCCTTGGAATATGTCATTGTCTACCAATATCACGAACAATGCCCGTCGCGGCTATCGGGATGCCAGTATGAACAGAAATGAACTTATCTGGAATGCACAAATTGCTCAGAGTTTCCTTAAAGGTAATGCGGCAACAATCAGTTTTGAGATTTATGATATATTGAAGCAACAGACTAATATCAGCCGTTCATTGACTGCCGATATGCGTTCTGTTTCTGAATATAATGGTGTAAATAGCTATTGTATGCTTCATTTTATCTATCGCCTGAATATCTTCGGAAATAAAGAAGCTCGCGGAAATATGCGTCACGGAGGTTTTGACGGTGGTGGTCATGGTCCTCGCGGTGGCGGAATGCGGCCTATGCGTTTCTAAGCCATAGCAAATATAGAATAGTGAAGTCCCGGTGCTGCGATGATGAGTTGTCACCGGGACTTTTTTGTTTATCCGATAATTTACTTTATATTTGTTGTTCCGTAGCTCTATAAAGAAGGAGATTTCTATGATTGATTGGAACTATATAGTGAGTCAGATAGCAACTGTGGCTTTTGATATACTCTATTTCGGAGCCATTATCAGTACGATTGTCATTATCATTCTTGACAATCGGAATCCTGTCAAGACTATGGCTTGGATACTCATCTTGCTTTTCCTGCCTATTGTGGGGCTTGTCTTTTACTTTTTCTTCGGCCGGAGTCAGCGTCGGGAGCGTATAATCGGACAAAAGAGCTACGACCGCTTGTTGAAGAAACCTATGGCGGAATACTTGGCGCAGGACTGTTCCGATATTCCCTATGAATACTCCCGTCTCATCCAGCTTTTTCGTCATACCAATCAGGCTTTTCCTTTCGAAGGGAACAGGGTGTCTGTCTATACGGAAGGCTACACCAAGTTACAGGCATTATTGCGCGAACTTCAGAAGGCGAAACAGCATATCCACATGGAATATTATATCTTTGAGGATGACGCCATTGGTCGTCTGGTGAGGGATGTATTGATAGAAAAAGCCTCGCAGGGAGTTGAAGTTAGGGTAATCTATGACGATGTGGGGTGCTGGCACGTACCCAATCGTTTTTTCGAGGAAATGCGTAATGCAGGCATTGAGGTGAGAAGCTTCCTGAAAGTGCGTTTCCCTTTGTTTACCAGCCGGGTAAATTATAGGAATCATAGAAAAATTGTAGTGATTGACGGGCGTGTGGGCTTTGTTGGCGGAATGAATCTTGCCGAACGCTATATGCGTGGCTTTTCTTGGGGAATATGGCGTGATACGCATATTATGCTCGAAGGCAAAGCGGTGCATGGTCTACAGACGGCTTTCCTGCTCGACTGGTATTTTGTGGACCGTACGTTGATTACAGCTTCCCGTTACTTCCCGAAAATAGATTCTTGCGGAACTTCTCTTGTGCAGATAGTCACAAGTGAACCTATCGGTCCATGGAAGGAGATTATGCAGGGATTGACCGTGGCAATTACTGGTGCGAAAAAGTACTTCTATATGCAGACCCCTTATTTCTTGCCGACGGAACAAATATTGGCAGCTATGCAAACTGCAGCTTTATCAGGAGTGGATGTGCGTCTTATGTTGCCGGAACGTGCTGATAACTGGATTACACATCTTGGGTCGCGTTCCTATCTGCGGGATGTGATGCAGGCGGGCGTTAAGGTTTTCTTTTATAAAAAGGGATTCCTGCATTCTAAATTAATGGTTTCGGATGATATGCTTTCTACGGTTGGTTCCACTAACGTGGACTTCCGTAGCTTTGAGCATAATTTTGAGGTGAATGCTTTCATGTATGATGTGGAGACAGCGCTTGAGATGAAAGAAATATTCCTTCAGGATCAGCGCGAAAGCACGCAGATATTCTTGAAAAACTGGGTAAGGCGTTCATGGAGGCAGAAGGCAGCGGAGTCTGTTGTCCGTCTGTTGGCTCCGCTACTTTAAATGTTATTCTGTGGTGAAATCTTATCTGAAGAGAGAGAAGTTAACACTTCCGTAAACTCTTCTTTCAATGAAGTGAGGGTTCTCTTCAAAATTATTATCTTTTCCATGTTCCAGTACAAATAATCCGTCTTCTTTGAGAAGGTTATTCTTGAAGATTAACTCCGGTATGGTTTCCAGTTCTTTTAGGGCGTAAGGAGGATCTGCAAAGATAAAGTCAAACTGTTCGCGACTGTTATTGATAAACTTGAATACATCTCCCCGTATCGGCAGACATTTGTCAGTCTGCACTTCCTTCATAATCTTGCAGATGAATGAATAGTGAGCCGGCTCCTTCTCAACACTGATAACGCGGTCGCAGCCTCTGGATACCAGTTCGATACTGATACTGCCTGTTCCGGCAAACAAATCGAGTGCAGTGACTCCTTCCTCGAAATCAATATAATTGTTGAGTACATTAAACAGATTCTCTTTGGCAAAATCTGTCGTAGGACGTGCTTTAAAGGTTCGGGGCACATCAAATCTTCTTCGTTTATAAATACCGCTGATTACTCGCATGTTAATAAGGCTTGCATGTCAATATTAGTTGCAGGATTCATGATGAATACCTGTAAGATGAATTTTCTAAGTTCGTTCATCAGAATTTCTTTGTCGGGAAGGGTTCCGGTGAGATGAAGCTCATCCCGTTCCTGGTTGAATTCTAATTGTTTCCACGCATACAGCAAATAGTAAATACGATCTTCTGTATGGAAGCACTCGAAAGAATTAGCAAGCAGGAGATGTCCCCGTTCGAAACAATAGATGTCGATGCCTTCCTCACGTACGGAAACATACATTTTCTTGCTATTGCCCAGTCTGCTTTTTACGGAGAAATATTCAATGAGCGGAGTCGATTGAGAATAAAAACGAACTTCGGGGTATTGTTCGGTTAGAAAAGAGTATGCGCTTCTGTCTATACCGAAGACAATAACTACATTATTCTTTTTCAGAATATTGTAAATGACCGTTTCATTTTCCCGCTTCTGATGGTTGTGATAGAATAAAAGGTCGGCCTGCTCTTCTTCAAACAAATCCAATGGCACTATCGTAAAACGCTTGCTAGCCAGCATGATGTTTACCCGTTTGTAAGAATGACCTAAGAAGTCCGATTCGTGAAACACAGCCTTGAGATTGGCTGTAAGAGATAAAGACGTATCAATCTCCTTTTCTATCACTGAGAAAGAGTCGTCGTGAATCGGGTTATAGATAGAAAAAGAAAATCCATCCGTACTAAGACGGATGGATAAAGTATATTGTTTTGATTTAGTAAAATCAATCATTATTCCCAGTTACCAGCACCATTGTTTGGAGTGTCGATAGAACCTACCATCAAACCACTGTATTTACCTAATTTGGAATCTAAGTCTTTCAGGTTGATAATTTCCTGTTTGTCGAGTCCGCTCAAATAAGTATCGTATGGAGCTTTTACTTCGAACAAGTATACAGGAGCACCGGATTTAGCGGTATCGTTTCTAACATTCATTTCGAATTGAGCGCCATTTCCATGAGGGATAAATTTCATAGAATCCGGATTGAATCCTTTCGGATAGATAGTATCCAATACAGCTACCCACATAGTGTCACGTTTGAAGTTTTCAAGTCCCCATTTCTTAACTTCATCGTATCTGCCGGTTTTTTTCGCTTTTTGGATGATATCTACAGCTTTCTTTTCCGTCAATCCATCTTCCAACTGCTTATCTGTCAGCTGTCCGATTTTCATAACGAACGGCAACTTCTGATTCTTAACGAAGTCAATCAATGTGTCCAATTTAGGAGCATACATTCCGTGGTGAAGCATACGGTATTCCTGCTGTGCTTTACGGATGTCAATTAGACGGGCAATGACTGCTTTTTCTCTGTCTTTTTTTGCGTTTTCAAAATTGATAGGACCCATGATGCTGTTGTAGCAGATGTAAATCAGTGCAGCAGCACAGAGCACTAATACAATATTAAATACTGTTTTCATGATAAATTATGTTTTTAGTTGTTATATTCGCATCGCAAAAATAGAATAAATTAATTTAAATACGATAGTTCCAGGAACTTTTTTCTCGTACAAAAATGATAAATAACTATTTAGAAAGGCAAATTAAGGAAAATTTTCCTTATGAACCAACTTTAGAGCAGGAAATTGCTGTAAAATCTCTTTCAGAGTTTCTTCTGTCTACCTTGGCGGATGAAGTTTTCATCCTCAGAGGCTATGCCGGTACTGGTAAAACATCTCTAGTAGGGGCATTGGTGAAAACGATGAACCAGTTGCAGCAAAAGTCTGTTTTACTGGCTCCAACGGGACGTGCGGCAAAAGTTTTTTCGGCCTATGCGGGACATTCTGCCTTTACTATCCATAAGAAAATATATAGACAACAGTCTTTTTCTAATGAAATCAGTAATTTTTCGATTAATGACAATCTTGCTACAAATACTTTGTTTATTGTTGATGAGGCTTCGATGATTTCTAATGAAGGGTTGTCGGGCAGTGTATTCGGTACGGGACGTTTGTTGGATGACTTGGTGCAGTTCGTGTATTCGGGACAAGGTTGCCGTCTTTTGTTAATGGGAGATACGGCACAACTTCCGCCGGTGGGAGAGGAGTTAAGTCCCGCGTTGTTTGCCGATGCATTGAAAGGATATGGACTTGAAGTTCGTGAGGTCGATCTGACTCAAGTAGTTCGTCAGGTGCAACAATCCGGCATCTTGTGGAATGCGACTCAATTGCGGCAATTGATAGCAGCAGATGAATGCTATTCGTTACCAAAGATAAAAGTGACCGGCTTTCCGGATATACAAGTCGTTCCGGGAGTAGAATTGATAGAAAAGCTGACCGATTGTTATGACCATGACGGAATGGATGAGACGATTGTGATTTGTCGCTCTAATAAACGCGCGAACTTATATAATAATGGAATACGTGCGCAGATACTTTGGCGGGAAGATGAATTGAATTCCGGAGATATGTTAATGGTAGCCAAGAATAATTATTATTGGACGGAGAAATATAAAGAAATGGATTTCATAGCCAACGGAGAGATTGCAATTGTTCGCCGTGTCCGTCGTACCCGTGAAATGTACGGCTTCCGTTTTGCGGAAGTCACTCTCAGATTTCCCGATCAGAATGATTTTGAATTGGATGCTAATTTGTTGTTGGATACTCTACATTCAGATTCGCCTGCATTACCGAAAGCGGATAATGACCGGTTATTTTACACAGTGCTGGAAGATTATATCGATATTCCCAATAAACGTGACCGGATGAAGAAGATGAAAGCTGACCCACATTATAATGCGTTACAAGTGAAGTATGCGTATGCGGTCACTTGTCATAAGGCACAAGGTGGCCAGTGGCAGAATGTGTTCCTGGATCAGGGATATATGACGGATGAATACTTGACTCCCGATTACTTTCGTTGGTTGTATACGGCGTTTACTCGTGCGACGAAGACGTTGTATTTGGTGAATTATCCGAAAGAACAAGTGGAGTGATTTAGTTGAAAAAAACAGTAGATTAAAGGAGAAGTTCCCAATCTACTGTTTTTCTGATTCTATCTAAGAAGACAAGTTCCTGTCATTAGATTTTTTCAGGCTTTGGCACAAAGAGTTTTAGCACTTTGTTAGTGACTGATTATCGGAAGTTGTTTGGCTGTACACGTTGACCATTGTCATTATTTGTATCTGCCACATCCCACCAGATTTTCGTTCCCTGGTTGTCGCCCATCGGCCGGTTGGGGTTAAAGGATTCACTTTGAGGGTATTTGATCCGTTTGATGAACTTACCTTCAGGCACGTCACCGTCCGAGTTGTTTTCTTCGATATTCAGCAATTCAGGATAATCTGTACGGCGGAATTCTGCCCAACCTTCATTGCCGTTCGGGAAGATCGAAATCCATTTTTGGGTGATGATCTCTTTCAAGGCTTTCTCCTTGTCACTTCCGGATACATCTTGTTTGTTCTTCAATCCGTCAATATAGGCTTGTTTTTTAGCCTCATCAATATTATAGTAATCCATGGACGCTCTAATTCCGTCAATATAATATTGCTCAACTGAGCCTGTCGTCCAATTTCTGAGAGCAGCTTCTGCCAACATGAACCGACTCTCCGCATAGCTCATCCAAACCAGTTCGCGAGCTTCGCTAAACCAATAGTTATCATCTAAATTATTATGATCCGAACTTATCAGTTTATTACATCTTACAGGAGAGTAACTTTTTGTCGCATCCTCTCCTTGTACATCCATATTACCAATCGGACATCCGGCAAAGTCCTTATTGCTTTCTTTGGCTTCCTTAAGATCTGAAAATGGACTTGGGCGCCACCACAGTATTTCGCATCGGGGATCTAATACTTCAGATTCATTTTTATAGGCCTTTTCCAAATCTTTCGACATAACCATTTGCGCTCCCCAACCGAATATCAGCGCATGGATATTTTCAGATCCGCCGCCTCCTTCACCACCTTTGTCGATAGGGGCAACTTTCGGTACAGTTCTCATGTTGTCTGCATTGCTTTGCATCAAACCATAAGTACTCTCGATTGCTTTTTTCCCTTCTTCTTGGGCACGATCCGGATCGACATTTGAAATACGAAGCGCCAGACGCAAACGTAAAGTATTGGCAAAGCGTAACCATTTGTTGATGTCGCCTCCATAGCAACGGTCATTACTTCCTTTTCCTTCTCCCCAGTTCAGACCTTTGTCGGGTTTGATGTTGGTGATAGCTTCATCCAGCAGTTTGAACATAGCATCGTACACATCCTTTTGGCTGGTATATGAAATATACTGTGTCGGGGGGAACATTCCTTTTATGTAGTACGACAATGGAATATCACCGTATGTATCTGTCTGCATAGAAATGAGGAATGCATAATAAATACGGGTTACGTAGAACTCGTTCCAGTATTTGTCTTTATTGACGAAATGACAGACTTTGATAATTTGTGCATATTCGTTTGCAGTACGGTCATTATAGAAATGATCCCATCTGTTTCTGGACCAGTCGTCAGTATATACGTATGTGCAGGCTTTTTCATGGAAACCGGCAGATGTATTTGCCATATAGCCGGCATAAATGTCATGAGTTAAGTTGGTGGTTACCTGATAATCATTGTAAGGTCCCTCATTCGTTAGATTACGGAACAAACTACCAATTGAAGTTTCTGCTTCTTTTAATGCTTTTATATCAGCTTCAGGCAGTTCATAATCAATATCAATGCCTTCAGGACTTACATCGGTATTAGAAGTACCCGGTGAATAAGGAGGTTCGTACGGGTTGGTGTTCATTTCATCAAAATCTGAGCAAGCTGCTAGAGCAAGTAGAGATGCGAATGCAAGTGTTTTATAATAGAATTTCATAACTTCTTTTTATGTTTAGATTAGAAACCAAGATTAATAGAAAGACCGAATGTACGTGTGTAAGGAACAGACATATAATCGATAGCTTGAGAGAACATACTTGTGTCATAACCTCCTTCGGGACTTGTTCCCGGTGTATGTTTCATCAGGTAAGCCAAGTTACGGGCAACGAATGCTACGTTCAGTGAAGTTAAAGGAGTCTTCTTCAGTATGGATTTCGGGAAAGAATAACCTAATGACAATTCTTTCAATTTGATGAATGAAGCATCGTATACGAATTCTTCGGCCATACCACTCATTGATGTGTAATACCTTTGAGCGTTCATAGCTGTTGAGTTTACAGTACCGTCGGCGGTCACACCCGGAGCAACGTTTTTCCAGCCATTCTCTGCATTACCACGATTAGCGGTGCGTGCTGCCAATCCTGTGCTGGTTGCCATTGCCTCGGATACAGAAACAATGTCACCACCAAATTTCATATCGAACAATGCAGAAAGAGTAAATCCTTTGTAGGTGAATGATGGAGAAACGGACATTAATAAGTCCGGTTCAATATTACCGATCGGATGATCCAATGTGTATTGGAAAGCGTCTTCACCGGAGACCTTGGTCGGACGACCTTGTTTATTAACTATCATATTACCGTTTTCATCACGCTTGTACAGGTTTTTGGCATAAATTTCACCCAAGCGGTGTCCTACGCGTGTACCGACATTGATTGGGAAATTTGCATCTCCATTGAAGAAGAGATAATCAACGCCATCTGCCAGTTCTTTTACTTTAGATACATTCCTGGATAAGTTGATATTCAAATCGAACGTGAAATCTTTCGTTTGTACAGGAGTAGAATATAGCATGAATTCGAATCCTTGGTTGACAATTAAACCGGAGTTAATCATTTTACCACCACTCCAAGGAGCCGGTGCAGGGACTTTCATGATCTGGTTCTTGGTACGGCTGTTGTAATAAGTGAAGTCGAATCCCAGACGATTATTGAGGAATTTCATATCCAAACCGGCTTCATACGAGGAGGAAATCTCCGGCTTCAACTGGTCATTCTTTTTAATATCAGATTTTGTGATATTGAGCACTCCGTTGCTGAATGCATAGCTCAATGTATTATACAGGTTGTATGGTTCTGTATCTTTACCTACTTGTGCGGCAGATAGGCGAACTTTGGCAAATGTGAGCCATGAAGGTAATGTCTTGTCTAATGAACGAAGAAAATCTGTTATGATGAAACTTAAGTTTGCAGATGGATAGAAGAATGAACGGTTGCTGGAGGGTAATGTGGACGACCAGTCGTTACGTGCAGTCAAGTCCATTGACAAATACTCTTTCCATGCAAGTTGTGCAGATGCAAATACAGAGTTGGTAGCGCGTTCGTGTCCATCTTCAGCAGCACTGTTCAGAATATTTGCGGCATTGAATATCCATTGGTTCTTGTTCACCATGTCTTTTGTTTCAGCCGACAAGGTCTCAAATTTCTGATACATGAAGTTGGCACCTACTGTGTAGCCGATACGGAAATTTTCTCCGATACGGTTGTCTCCGGCAAGGATAAATTCTGCATTTGACTCAAAGAAGTTTTCCTCACTGCGGCTCATACGGTCATCGGTAATGTTTTCAATAGTTTTACCGATACCGTTCGATAAGTCGGTGCTTTGAACACGTGTACGGTAATAGTCGAATGCATATTTGGCGCTAAAGTGTAACCAGTCGGTAAAGTTGATTTTTGCGTTGTAGTATCCGAAAGCTCTCCAACGTTCGTCAGAATTATGGCGCTGGTCTTGTACGTAATATGGATTTTCCAATCCGGGGTTCGGGCCTGCCCAATTCACGTGTGCGGAGTTTTCTGTTGAATAATTCTTTAAATCATCCAAAGACACGTTGTGCGGAATACCGATTAACTGTGCAATAACTCCATAACTTCCGAAATAGGGACGATCTTCTGCCTTGGTTCGTGATAAGGAGACTTTTCCTTCCATAGAGAGATATTGGTTCATTTCTGCACCGGCGTTCAGGTCAATATTTATCTTATCCAATTTCTCGTTCGGGAATAAACCTTTATTGTTAGAACTGCCGAAAGATGCACGGAAATGAGACTTGTCGGTTACATTACTGATAGACACATTATGGTTGTGGGCAAAACCGGTGTTGAAATAATCTTCCAGTTTGTTTCCATACTTAGAATAAGCACGTTGTTCTCCGTTCCAGGCTTCTACCATGTGTCCATCCAATTCGCTACCCCAACTACTGCTCGCAGCCTTATTGTAAACACCGTCTGTTCCTTGACCGTAGCGTTCCTGCATTTTCAGTGTTTCAGCTACTCTGCTCCATGTGAAGTTCCCGCTATAACGAACACCGAATCCTTCTTTTTTTGAACCTTTTTTGGTTGTTATCAGGATGACACCATTACCGGCACGTGAACCGTAGAGAGCGGCAGCATTCGGACCTTTCAGTACAGAAATAGTTTCGATGTCATCGGGATTAATGTCGACAGAGGCACCGCCACGGTCTACACCGCCATAGTAAGAAGCGTCAGAACTGTTGTTGTCGCTGAAAGGCACACCATCGATAATCCATAAAGGTTGGTTATTGTCTGATAAGGAGGAATTACCACGAATCGTAATCTTGGTGGAACCTCCCAAACCTGTACCTGCCGTATTCATCTGAAGACCTGCCACTTTTCCTTGCAAAGCGCTTGTCACAGAAGGATCTCCGGTCTTGTTCAGCTGGTCGCTTTTTATTTCCTGAACTGCATATCCTAGCATTTTCTTTTCGCGTTTGATACCTAATGCGGTAACGACGACTTCATCGATAACTTGAGTATCGTCCGACATCGTGACATTGAGAGTCGGTTTGTTGCCCGGAATCTCTAATGTCTTATATCCTATATAGGAAAATACCAATACAGGTTGTTCACCGCTGACCTTGAGGGTATAATTGCCATCCATATCTGTAATGGTACCATTACTTGTTCCTTTTTGCAGGATACTGACACCAATCAGCATTTCTCCTTTAGTATCGATGACTTGTCCGGTAATCGTGTGTTCCTGGCCAACTTGTTGTTGGTTGGTTTGCTGTGCATTTTTTTCTGACAGGTATACAATATTGTCTTCTACCTTGTACGAAATGCTTGTTCCGCTCAGAAGAGAGTTGAGGACTTGTTCTAAAGAAGCGTCTTTTACATTCACTGCCTCTACTTGGGTGGCAGATAACTTGTCGTTATAAAAGAATTGATACTTAGACTGGGACTGTATCTGTTTAATAACAGTTCCTAAGTTTGTGCGTGTAGTTGATAATGTCAACTGTGCGGTAGCCCATTGTAATGGGATTGCCATGAAAATTAAAACCAATAAAGCTCGAAGTAAGTTCGACTTTTGAATAGAATGATTGCTTTCCATACATTTAATTTAATGGTTGTATAAAAATTATTGAACTAATAAAAGAAGTCTTATTTTCTTCTTTTATAAATAAAACAATGCTAACGCAATAAACACTTAGTCTAATTTATCTTTTTTTCTTTATATAATTAAGAGTATTATGATTTCGTGTGTAAATCCCTTTGTACTATCATTGCAGTGCTTCTCATTTAAGAGTTGTGACATGGGCTTGGCACAGTTGTGCCACCACGGTGTCATTGTTGTGACAAGCCCGTGGCACAGTTGTGCCAATGCTGTGTTGCAGTTATGTCAATTGAGAGACCGGATTACCAGTCATAGTCTTCAACGTATGCATCAAATTCTTGTGTGGTGGTAACTCCGCAGTTTCTGAGGATATTCAGTATATGCTGTTGTTCGGAAGGAGAGAGTAAACGTTCGCCTTTACGGGCACGATAGTAGGTTCTACGTCCTAAATAGTTCATTAGGTGTAGGATAACGGTTTGCATTTGTTTATAAGGTAGATTCTCTAAGATTCCGATGAATCCTTGGGCGTATCGTACTTTTGTACTGGAACGGTAATGGGGACAGCCGCCTTTCACGGTAGACAGATATTTGGGACTGATGATAATCCAGTGCTCTATGTTTTCCGGTACGCTTTGTTCTGTAAGTTGTCTTAGGCAGGTACCTGCTTGGGGGCATTGTCGGTTAAGGCACATCGAATATTGATAAGGGACTTTTGCAAAGTCAATTTTTTCTTCCATGATTTGTAGATGTTTGTTGAGCAAAAGTAGTGAAAACTTATTGAAAAATAGCTTGAAAGCAAAGAAGTTTACTTTCAGACTACCACTTTTAGTCGAAATCTCAATGAATAGCCGCTTTCAGAAGTGAACTGAAGGACAGCAATTGAAATAGCGGCACACTATTGAATAAAGGATTATTGCTCTTTAGAGAAAGAATAAGGCATATCTTCTTCTTTCGTACCTCTGTTCATATTCGGTTGATTACTCATATCTACTTTGATGATACCACCTTTGAATAATTCTTCGTGGCGAAGATAATTTTTAGTATAGTCAGTGCCGTTTACGTTCATCGAATTGACATAGAAGTTCTTTTTACTGTTGTTTGGGGCATCAATCACCAAACTGTTGCCATTCTCAAAATGAAGTGTGGCTTTCTTGAATAAAGGAGCGCCTACGATATATTCATCCGTTCCCGGACAAACAGGATAGAAACCTAATGCAGAGAATACATACCAGGCGGAAGTTTGTCCGTTGTCTTCGTCGCCGCAATAACCGTCAGGCCCCGGAGTGTACATTCTGTCCATGACTTGGCGCAACCAGTACTGGGCTTTCCAGGGCTGGCCCGCATAATCATATAAATAAATCATGTGCTGGATAGGCTGATTGCCGTGTGCATAATTACCCATATTCATAACGGTCATTTCGCGAATTTCATGAATCACCTGTCCATAGTAACTGTCATCGAATACGGGAGGTACGGCAAAAACGGAGTCCATCATAGTGACGAACATCTCTTTTCCGCCCATTAAGTCGATTAGCCCTTGCGGATCATGGAACACAGACCAGGTGTAGTGCCAGCTATTTCCTTCTGTAAAGGCATCGCCCCATTTCAATGGAGAGAATGGTGACTGGAATGTACCGTCTTCATTGCGTCCGCGCATTAATTTAGACTCCTTGTCGAAGAGATTTTTGTAATTCATGGCACGCTTTGCAAAAAGATTGATCTCTTTTTTCGGGCGTTTCAGTTCTTTAGCCAGTTTGTAGATGCACCAGTCGTCGTATGCATATTCCAGTGTACGTGCTGCATTCTCGTTGATTTTCACATCGTATGGTACATATCCCAGCTTGTTATAATATTCATGTCCCAAGCGTCCTGTTGAAGATACTTCAGGATGTACATTCTCTGTTCCATGCAGCAATCCTTCATACAGCGTTTTTATATCGTCCACTTTCACGCCTTTCATGTAAGCATCTACCAGAACAGAAGCCGAATTATTGCCTACCATACATCCTCTGTGTCCCGGACTTGCCCATTCGGGGAAGAACCCGCTTTCTTTATATGTATTGATAAGCCCTTCCTGCATCTCCTTGTTAACCGAAGGATACATCAGATTCAGTAACGGGAACAGACATCGGAACGTATCCCAAAAACCTGTGTCGGTATACATATATCCCGGCAATACTTGTCCGTTGTATGGACTGTAATGAATCGGCCGGCCGTTCGCGTCCAGTTCGTAGAACTTGCGCGGGAACAGGAGTGAACGGTATAAACAGGAATAGAATGTACGATATTGATCCAGATTGCCACCTTCCACTTCAATTTTTCCTAATACCTGGTTCCATGCTTCTTTTCCTTTCTTGGCTACTTGCTCGATATTGTCCTTGCCCAGTTCTTTCATGTTGACAGCCGCCTGTTCGAAGCTGATAAAAGAAGAAGCAATCCTTGCGTGCACCTGTTCGCCCTTATGTGTCCGGAAACCGATAATAGCTCCGGCATGGTCAGTTGTTTGTTCGGTAACGTTTTCTTGAAGATTGCCATTGGCTACTGTTGCTTTGTATGTGAAAGGCTTGTCGAACTCGATGATAAAGTAATTCTTGAAGTTTTCGGGAACTCCTCCGCTATTGCGGGTGGTATAGCCGATAATCTTGTTTTCCTCCGGAATCACTTTGACATACGAGCCTTTGTCGAAAGCGTCCACTATGATATAAGAATGTTCATTTTCCGGGAAAGTGAAGCGGAAAAGGACAGCGCGTTCCGTCGGGGCCATTTCCGTCACGATGTCATGTTCGGCGAGATATACTTTATAATAATAAGGAGTGGCGATCTCCCCTTTGTGGGCAAACCAGCTTGCGCGCTTTTCTTCGTTAAACTCCGGTTTGCCTACTACGGGCATGATAGAGAACTGTCCGTAGTCGTTAATCCACGGACTGGGTTGATGCGTCTGCTTGAAACCGCGAATCTTGTTAGCGGTATAAGTGTATTGCCAGCCGTCACCCATTTTTCCTGTCTGCGGAGTCCAGAAGTTCATCCCCCAGGGACGGGCAATGGCCGGATAAGTATTACCTGTTGATAATTCGAAAGTAGACTGGGAACCCATTAGCGGGTTGACATACTGTGTCCGGTCTTTGGCTTTGGCAAAGAATGTGCAAGCAAGTACACAAATTATTATTAATAGTCTTTTCATGGCGTATATGTTTTAATAGTAAGCAATCAAACGTATTATCTCACTCCCCATTTCGTGGGTTGGGCGGTCATTTTGATTTCCATTGTTCCTCCGTTTGCAATATCCTGATGATGGAAGAATGGGGTATTCAACGGTTGGCCGTTCAGTGTTACGCTTTCAATATATTTGTTCTTCTTTTCGTTGTTTTTTACTACGATACTGAATGTCTTTTCTTCGGGCAGATTAATAACTGCCTTGTCGAAGGCGGGACGTCCGATAGAATATATCGGTTTGCCGGGACATACCTGATAGAATCCCATAGAATTGAGTATATACCAGGCAGACATTTGTCCGCAGTCTTCATTACCTGACAGTCCGTCTGTACTGTTGGCATATTGGCTTTGATAAACACTGTCTACCAGTTCCTGTGTTCTCCACGGGCGGTTGACGTAGTTGTACAGGTGAATGACGTGATGACTCGGTTCATTGCCGTGCGCATATTGTCCGATAAGGCCGCTGATGTCTGACGAAATCATTTCTCCTTCGAGTGATGAATCTACCGTAAACAGTGAGTCGAGTTTTTGTACAAAAGCGTCTTCACCTCCCATTAGATTAACCAATCCATCTACATCGTGAGGTACAAACCAAGTCCATTGCCAAGCTGTTCCTTCGCAATAATCATCGCTGCGGTGAGTAGAGGCACGTGGGTTGAACGGGGTACGCCATTCACCTTTTGAATCCAGTCCGCGCATGAAGCGGGTAGATTTGTCGAAATAAAACTCGTAGGCTTTGGCAAAACGTTCGTATTTGGCTTTTGTTTCAAAGTCGCTCATTGCTTCAGCGAAGATAGAAATACACCAGTCGTCGTATGCATATTCCAACGCTTTGGCTACCGATTCATTTTCACGGTCACAAGGAATGTAGCCGATTGCGTTCTTGTAATATTTGGCTTTCGGCATAAGGTGGGGTAACACCAGGGCCGGGCATTTAATACCGGTAGTGTCATATTCCGCAGCGCGCAGAGATGCTTTGTATGCTTCTTTGGCATCAAAATTACGGTAACCTTTCATATATGCATCCACGATGACCGGAACGGCATGATAACCAATCATAGTACCGGTATAGTTGGAGCCCAGATCCCACATCGGGTATATTCCGCCTTCCTGATGTTTTTTGATGAGCGAATTGATAAACTGATTGTTCAGATCCGGGTCGATAATTGTCATTAACGGATGCAGTGCACGGAAGGTGTCCCATAGAGAGAATACAGTATACAGGGGATTGATTGTATCTCCCTGATGTACTTCGAGATCCATTCCCAGGTAACGTCCATCTGCGTCCGTGAACAGGTTCGGACTGATAGCCGTATGATATAGAGCGGTGTAGAAGATCGTTTTGTCGTCCTTGTCGGGAGTCGTAATATCTATCTTTGACAGATACTGATTCCAAGCGGAGCGTGCATTCTTGCGCACTTTATCGAAATCCCAGCCGGGTATCTCCGATTCTACATTCTTGCGTGCACCGGCTATGTCGACGGCAGATACACCTACTTTAACCAGTACTTGTTCATCTTTGGTGGTATTAAAGTGTAATAAAACTTTGCAGACAGGAAGCCGCTTGCCGTTATCCATAGTGATAGAATCGGTCACCAACGTATAAGAGAACGGCTTGGAGAACTTGGCATAGAAATTAATATATTGGTCGAAAGCCCAATAAGTTGTTTTCTTATGTCCGCAGATTTCCGTGTCGCTGATAACCTCGATCCCCATGTCGGAATTAGTCTGCCGTTGCAGGCTGTAATCCAAGTCAAGAATAAATCCGGCTTCGGAACTTTCGGGGAAGGTGTAGCGATGGATAGCGCCACGTTTGGTAGCCGATATCTCGGCTTTTACCTGATAAGTGTCCAGAAAAACGGAATAATATCCCGGTTCTGCCGTTTCATTCTCGTGCGAGAAGGCGGAGGAATACGCTAATTGCTGACTTTGCGGATCAGTGGTCTGATATCGCTGTTCGCCGACAGTCGGCATGAGTAGTACGTCGCCGTAGTCACAACATCCTGTGCCACTGACGTGCGTGTGTGAGAATCCGTTAATGGTAGAGTCTTCATAATAATAGCCTGAACAGGCATCCCAGCCATCAATCCGGGTATCCGGGCTTGGCTGGATCATTCCGTGCGGAACTACTGCTCCGGGAAACGTATGCCCGTGTCCGCCGGTACCGATAAAGGGATTGACAAAAACGCTATAATCTTTCTCATTAGTGGGAGCTGTACAGGAGTTGAGTGCGAAGAATCCTCCTAAACATCCTACTATTAGGAATGTTTTTAGTTTCATGGTAGTAATAGCTTTTAGTTTTGCCGAAAGCAATCCCTTTATTTCGGGGAAATAAAGATATTGCTTCCTACAATTTTATAATCAATAGGTATAGAGTTTTGTAATGACGTTAGCACAGAATCGATCGTCGACTTTCTTCTCAGTACACCGGAGTAAGTCTTATCCGCCCGGATGTCCGGTGACAGGATAATCTTCACGTCATAAAAACGTTCCAGTGCTTTCGTAATGGTAAAGATATCGGCCTTTTGGAATGGAATCAGGTTGTCGTGCCATACGGCGTCCAACTTAGCATCCACCTGTTTCACAGTCAACCGTCCGCTTTTTTTGTTTAACTCGGCACGTTGGCCGGGGGCGAGAATAATCTGCCCTTCCTCCTTATTGCCTTTCACTTCAATTTCACCTTCAATCAGTGTTGCTTCCGCTACCCGGCAATTCTTATCGGATTTAAAGTTGAATGTGGTTCCCAATACACGTACACGCATAGCGTCGCTTTGTACGGTAAATGGTTTATGACGGTTCTTTGTTACCTCAAAATAGGCTTCTCCTTCCAGATAGACATTACGTTCTTTTTCAGAAAACTCGCGTGGATACTTTAAGGTCGCAAGGTTGTTCAGCCAGACTCTGGTACCGTCCGGTAGAACCACTTCCTTTACGATACCTTCGTTGGCAACGGCGACCATTAATTGCTGGTCTGCCCCGTTATGATAGAACCAGTACCCGGCTCCGCCTCCCATAAGAAGAATGACGGCAATAACGGCAGCATATCTCATCCAACGATGCATACGCAGTAGTTTGGCCTGTTTCCCTTTTGCTTCGTCCAACTTTTTGTATAACAGCTTTTCAGCATGAGCTATCCGTTGTTCGTCGGCATATCGGTCGAATTTACCCAAATGATAAATTTCTTCCATGCGAAAGAGTTGACGGGCATTTTCTTCCGATTCTTTCATCCAAGCATTTACTTCGATGATTTCTTCTTCCGAGCATTGCCCAGTCAAATATTTATTCATTATGTCTTCACTTAGATTTCTCATTTTCTTTTCCTTCATATAAATAATACAATTCAGAACCTAAAAACAC
>OFFT01000928.1_pt1 | contig 18959 bp, 16 predicted proteins | sample 1521581 | NCBI WGS metagenome assembly OFFT01 (sample SAMEA3504084, study PRJEB24116) | mouse gut metagenome | biome: mouse gut; feature: mouse-associated habitat; material: faeces | place: Denmark | collected 2011
TGAAAACTACACAATTTCCGACGCAGATATTTGTACAGTTTATGCCTGTAATTAACTTGCTATTATCCATGAAAAGAGCGAATATGTGTACTGCCGAAAGGGAAAACAAAAAAAACAAAACGGAGGTACACACCATGAAAAAGAACATTTTTGCAGAAACCTACGCACAGGTGCAGGAGCTTAAGAAAGCCTATGAAGCGGCAGGGGACGAGGCAGGGAAGGAAAAGGCCAGGGCCGGATACAACGCTTTGATGGAGGGCATCGAGGGGCTTGGGGCTGCCGCCTGCCGCATCTGGAGGGAGTACGAGACCGCCAGGGAGAACGGGAACGACCGCCTTGACATCAGCGAGGTGGTCTGGGAGAAGGATGTGGAAAGCCTTATCTCCTGCATGAGGGAGAACGGGATCAGCGAGTTCACCTTTTCCTCCGGATGGAGCAGCGCGGTGGAGACCGCATGGCTTTTTACACAGAACGGTTGCGAGCTGGCCGGGCTCATCGAGGTGAACGGGAGCATGAACTATTTTGCAGGGGAACATGAGAAAAAGCACGGATACCTTTTCAGGGTAAAATAGACGCCATCAAGCCAAAGGAGCCGGAAGGCTCTTTTGGCCGTGTCAGATATACACAATTTCCACCGCAGATATTTGTGCAGGATATGTTCTGAATCAGCTTGCTATTATCGGCAGAAAGAGCGAATATGTGTACTACCGAAAGGGAAAACACAGAAAACGGAGGAAAACAGAATGCTGAACAGAAAATTTAAAGGGGCCACACTTTTCGAGATCGACTACACACCCAAGGGAACAAAGACCATGAAGACCGTTTCGGTCTGGGCGAAGAACCGGCTGGACGCATCAAACTACATGATGCTGAACCACATTTGGGGAAAACAGCATGAGATCAGGGTTGCAACGGTCAACCTGATGAAATAAGGGGGATGCGGGCCATGAAGAAACATGAGATTAACTTTTTACAGACCACAACAATTGAACACCTGCAGGAGAAAATCCCTTCCTGCTACGGGGCGGCCGTAACCTTTGGGGAGAAAGTCCTGGTGGCCATGGTAAACTGGAGAGGGCAGTACGAAGCCGCCACCTACGAGTTTGTTGAAACGCCGGAGGAAACGGGGCTTGGGGACATTGAATGCAGGCTGAACCTTTTGGAAATTGCGGATGAGACTTTTAGGGACAGCGGCCATGCAATGGCCTGGGCATTGAAAGCGGCAGAGTAAAAATGTGAAACTGAAAATTCCAAGAGCGGAGCCGGAAGGCTCTGTGTCTTGTATGGATAGATTACGGCTTGCCAGTGGCAGGCCATTTTTTATGCCATCTTTGGGGAGGTGATGCCAGTGGCAATGCGGAAGCTGAAAAAATATAAGCCGACAAAATTCAAAGCGAAGGACAGCCGCTATGACAAGGATGCCGCCGATTTTGCCGTGATGTTCATCGAGAGCCTCTGCCACACTAAGGGAACGTGGGCGGGGAAGCCCTTTGAACTGATCGACTGGCAGGAGCAGATCATCCGGGATATTTTCGGAACGCTGAAGCCCAATGGCTACCGCCAGTTCAACACGGCATACGTTGAGATTCCGAAGAAACAGGGAAAGTCGGAGCTTGCGGCGGCCGTGGCGCTGCTTTTGACCTGCGGGGACGGGGAGGAACGCGCCGAGGTGTACGGGTGCGCCGCCGACCGGCAGCAGGCCACCATCGTCTTTGACGTGGCGGCGGACATGGTGCGGATGTGTCCTGCCCTGAATAAGAGGGTGAAGATACTCGCCTCGCAGAAGCGGATCATATACACGCCCACCAATTCCTTCTACCAGGTGCTTTCGGCGGAGGCGTATTCCAAGCACGGCTTCAACATCCACGGCGTGGTGTTTGACGAGCTGCACACGCAGCCGAACCGGAAGCTGTTCGACGTCATGACCAAGGGCTCCGGGGATGCCAGGATGCAGCCGCTGTATTTCCTCATCACCACGGCGGGGACGGACACCCATTCCATCTGCTATGAAACGCACCAGAAGGCAAAGGATATTCTGGAAGGGCGGAAGATTGACCCGACATTCTATCCTGTGATTTATGGTGCAGATGAGAATGATGACTGGACAGATCCGGAAGTTTGGAAAAAAGCAAATCCGTCTCTGGGGATTACAGTTAGCATTGATAAGGTTCAGGCCGCCTGTGATTCTGCAAAACAGAATCCGGGAGAGGAAAATGCATTCAAGCAGTTGCGATTGAACCAGTGGGTAAAACAGGCAGTCCGTTGGATGCCGATGGAGAAATGGGATGCATGTGCATTCCATGTAAATGAAGACGATTTGGAAGGCCGTGTATGTTACGGTGGTTTGGACTTATCCTCTACCACAGACATCACGGCTTTTGTATTGGTGTTTCCGCCGAGGGATGAGGATGACAAGTTTGCTATCTTGCCTTATTTCTGGATTCCGGAGGACACACTGGAACTGCGAGTCAAACGAGACCATGTTCCATATGATGTATGGGAAAAGCAAGGATACCTTATGACCACGGAAGGCAATGTTGTCCATTATGGATTTATTGAAAAATTCATAGAAAGATTGGGAGAGCGTTTCAACATTCGTGAAATTGCATTTGATAGATGGGGAGCTGTACAAATGGTGCAGAACCTTGAAGGGATGGGATTTACGGTTGTTCCATTTGGACAGGGGTTCAAAGATATAAGTCCGCCGACAAAAGAACGAATGAAACTGACTTTGGAACAGAAACTTGCCCACGGCGGTCATCCGGTTCTTCGTTGGATGATGGACAACATTTATATTCGTAATGATCCGGCGGGAAATATCAAAGCAGACAAAGAAAAATCCACAGAAAAAATTGATGGTGCCATTGCAACCGTTATGGGATTGGACAGGGCAATCCGTTGTGGAAATGATGTCACAGCATCTGTTTATGATGATCGTGGCATTTTATGGATTTAGTCAGGCATAGATTCAACTGTTGAAGTACAAAATATAATATAGTTATAAAGTGCTTGCGGATAGATTGCAATTCGCAAGAATTTGTGATAAGATACAGTTGAAGGAGGCGAGGATTATGGCAAGAACAGCAAATGTATTCGCACGTGTTGAGCCTGAAATCAAAGAACAGGCAGAAAGCGTATTAGACCAGTTAGGGATTCCGATGTCAAATGCAGTAGGCATGTTTTTAAGACAGATTGTATTGCAAAAAGGGATTCCATTTGAAATGAAATTACCAAGAACCGAGCCATTGGCATATGATTCTCTTACAAAAGAGCAGTTTGATAAAGAGATTGGAAAAGGTATGGCTGATGTAAAGGCTGGCAGAGTTTACTCAGCAGATGCCATTGAAGCTGAAATGAAAAGAGATTTCGGCTTATGATTTATGACGTGGTTTATACTGCTGAGGCCAGACAGGATTTAAGGGACATCTATGAATATATAGCTTATGAACTTTTGGTTCCGGAGATTACTTCCGGTCAGGTAGACAGGATCATGAAAGCAGCACGTTCCCTTGAACAGATGCCGATGCGCTACACTCGTTATGAAGAAGAACCTTGGTATAGCCAGGGATTACGTTTTCTGCCAGTAGATAATTATTTGATATTTTATCTGCCAGATGAAACAACAAGTGTTGTAAATATTATCCGCATCATGTATGGTGGCAGGGATGTAAAAAGACAGTTGAGCGAAACAATCGAATAATAAAAGTATGGGAGCACTTATCGGAAATGGTAGGTGCTTTTCTTATGCCCATTTTTAAGGAGGATTGGTGATTATGGGAATTTTATCAGGAATTTTTAAATCAAGGGATAAGCCACAGAATGCAACATCTGGCAGTGCGTGCCGATTCTTTATCGGCGGCAGTTCCAGCGGCAAGAACGTCAAGGAGCGTTCAGCCATGCAGATGACAGCGGTGTATTCCTGTGTGCGTATCTTATCGGAAGCAGTGGCGAGTCTTCCGCTTCATGTTTATAAATACAACGTAGATGGTGGTAAGGAAAAGGCGGTAAAGCATCCGCTTTATTTTTTGCTCCATGATGAGCCGAATCCGGAAATGACTTCCTTTGTATTCAGAGAGACACTGATGACGCATTTGCTCCTGTGGGGGAATGCATACGCCCAGATTATCCGTAATGGCAAAGGAGCAGCCAATATGACCGAAACAAAATAGAAAAGAAAACCTTGTAAATATACAGATGAATTTAAGAGGCAGCTGGTAGATTTATACCATTCCGGCAAACGAAGATGTGATATCTGCCGGGAATACGATATCGCCCATTCCTTGTTTGATAAATGGGTAAAACAGGCGGAAAATTCCGGCTCATTCCATGAAAAAGACAAACGCACGCCAGAACAGCAAGAACTCTTAAAGCTGCGTGAGGAAGTGCAGCAGCTGAAAATGGAGAATGATATTTTACACCAAAGGCGGGTTTTAGCCAAACACGCTTTAGGGAAGAAAATACAGGGATTGTTGTAATAAGCGATTTAACTTGTGTAAGGGTTTTAACAGACTGGAATTACATAGGTATCCTTGTAGATCTTTATAATAAGGAAATCACAGGTTATAGTGCCGGAGAGCATAAAACGGCGGAACTTGTAAAAAAAGTATTCCAACGTGTGGAAGGAACCCTTGCGGATATCCGCTTGTTCCATACAGACCGTGGAAACGAATTCAAAAACCAGACAATCGAAGAACTTCTGGAGGCGTTTGATACAGAATGCTCCTTGAGCCAGAAAGGATGTCCCTATGATAATGCCGCAGCAGAAGCGACATTTAAAATCATAAAAACAGAATTTGCATGGAATGAAACATTTGCAGATTTGAGGGAAAACAACCTTAAAAAAGTTGTCTAAAAAAGTGTTGACAATCCACATTTTTCTGCTTAGGATATTGCATAGATGAAGAAGCTGACTTTAAGGGCGGTTGTCAGTGGAGGGACAGTCATGAGATATAAGAAAACAATAACATTAAGTAATGGAATGGAATGTTGTTTGAGGAATGGAACAGAAAGCGATGGTCAGCTTGTATTGGATAATTTCAATCTGACACATAGTGAAACCGATTATTTGCTTATATATCCAGATGAAAACAGTTTTAATGCCGTACAGGAAAGCCAGTTCCTGAAAGAAAAGGCTGAGAGTGAAAGGGAGATTGAACTGCTTGCCATAGTTGACGGCGTCATTGCAGGAACAGCAGGAATCGAGGCAATCGGTACAAAGTATAAGGTACGACATCGGGCAGAATTTGGCATCAGTGTTGTGAAAAAGTATTGGGGGCTTGGAATTGGTAAAGTTTTGTTGGCTTCATGTATCGAATGTGCTAAAGCAGCGGGATATAGCCAGCTTGAACTTAAAGTAGTTGCTGAAAACGAAAGGGCAGTCTCTATGTATGAACAGGCTGGATTTGTCGAGTGTGGAAGAAATCCCAAAGGGTTTCGCTCCCGAATAGCCGGATTTCAGGAAGTCATTTCTATGAGATTGGAATTGTGATGATTGACAGATTTGTAATAAAATTGACAACCACACAATATACGCTATTATAACCTAAACGGACAAAAGGAGGTTTAAAACTATGGGTTTGGTATTCTAAGGATGCGCAACAAATCTAAGAAATTGTTCCATTTCTTTTCTATAAGGCAATGGGATTTTTTTGTACTTGCTTTTGGAAACTTACTCATGGATATAGATTACTTGTAGGCTGTCGTAAGAGTGGGAACGCAATGGAGTTACATATGTGTACTTGTTGACCTGTTTAACATACAGGCCGTGGAAACCAACACCGCCCTTATTGTCTGCTGTATATCCATCAAGGCTCATTGCAATAAATAAACTGATTTTTCTCATCGGCAGTTAATGGTTACGCATGATTCCCGGTCTGCCAGCACCACTTTGCAATTTGCTCAATCAATACGGCGTCAATCTTGCCATAAGGGATACGGATAGTCCCCTTTTCGGTTTGGTAACCCTGAAGTTCTTCCGAAAAATGAATTACGGCCTCAGGACCCGGATACAGTCCGATATGTTTTTTTGAAGCGGCAAAATGAAGGATATTATGCTTTTTCCAATAAGTTGGCATACTCCATGAGATACGTTCTTCCGCCTCCGGTAATGCCCGGTGCAGGATCTGGCGGATATACTGCAGATCTTTTTGTTTTTCCTCATCCTGGCCCAGGATATATTCATCAATCGTTTTGGGCTTTTCTCCACAGAAATGGCTCTGCCCGTTTTTCTTAAATTCCCTTCCGCATTTCGGGCATTTCCACATGGATGGCGTCCCGCTGTCTCTTTCTTGTAATATAACTTCAACAATATCGCCAAAATTTTTGCCAATCTGCCGGCGGATCTGTTTGGTAATGCCAATGATGTAACAGGGGGCGCCCATTTTTACTACCTGCCCTCTGTATGGGATGTCGTCAAAAGAGGCGTTTACCAGCAGGCGGCCTTTACCAAAAATTTTTTTGATGTCATAAGGGACTTCTACATAAGCGGCATCCATATCTTTATTTTGAAGTATCATTGCGCTGAATTTCAGTTCCATAATATCACTCCTTATGAATCGGTCGTTACAATGTCACTGTTGTCTCAATATTTGTTCCATTTTTTTACCCTTTGCCAGTTCATCCACTAACTTATCAAGATATCGGATCTCCTGCATCAAAGGATCTTCAATGTTTTCCACACGCACGCCGCATATAGTACCTCTGATAAGCTTGCGGTCGGGGTTTGGCGCGGGCGCCTGTCTGAATATTCCTGTTCTGTATATAACGCACAGACATTCGGCGCGAGGTCTTTTCTGTTGTGAAAATCATTTTCGATCACTCCAACACCGCCGGCAATTTTCTTCCCGTGCAGACAAAGATACCAGCTGTATTCTGTCTCAAGATTGAGGTAAGCGTTGATACGCTCAAGATAGGCTTCCTGCGGAACGTTCCATTTTGAGTGAAACCATGCGGCTGCCAGTTCTTTTAATTGGGGTCTTTGTCTTAAATTGATATAAGTATATTTTTCCATATTCCCTCTTAAAACCTAGAAATTGACATTCCTAGCCCGGCTGTTGTCCGTTATGGGCAGGCCATTTACATTCCGTTATTTCCATGTTGGTAAACGCAGCTTTAAAAGAGGATTCTTCGGGGCTACATGCATAAATTCCAAATTGTATTGTTCCGTTGCCGTTCCACATATGACATACGCGCATCTGCCGAAACGTAACGCCATCTTCAGAACACGCAATGCAATAGTCGTCTTCCCTACGGCTGAATCTATACCACATGGACTTTACAGAAGCGCTTATTTCTGTTGTTGACCAGTCGGAATAGCCGTTGTTTGTGACAACGCATCCAAGATGCTGAAATTTTTCATTTTCGTATTCTATCGAACCTTTCAGCCAATTTTCACTGTCAAGGTACATCACAATCCCACATTGGTCAAATCTATGCTTGCTTTCAAATTCTGTTTTCACTGTAAAGGAAAAGAATTTTTCATCTGTTTGCATCTGCAAAACAGGCGCATTGTCGTTTCTGAAATGATAGTATGTTCTCTGCCATAAATCTGTGTGAGGATTTGTTGCGATCTCAATTTTCTCATCCGATATCGTGTAATTTGCAGGTTTTCTTGTCCATTTTAGTTTGTTTATATCAAAATTCATATGACTGCCTCCGGAAACTGTAATTTCTATTATGAAGGTATAACGGTGAAAATGGGGCTATCGGGAAATAGATAGCCCCATTAAAACCGGTTATTTCTTAACGATCTTCATCGTTGTCTGGAATCCTTTTCCCTGAAAAAGTTTCTTATAAGTCTGAATTTTTTTCTTTGGCACGCGGATCGTGCATTTTTTGTCAATGCCTTTGATTGCCTTTTTTCCGACGCTTTTTAGATTCGTAGACTGGATGGTAATTTTTTTGATTTTTTTGCAGCCTTCAAACGCTGATTTTCCAATGGTCTGTACATTTGCCCCGATCGTTACCTGGGTCAGTTTCTGGCAGCCTTTCAGCGCATTTTTTTCAATTGCCGTTACTTTATAGGTCAGGCCGTTGATCTGGATGCTCGCCGGGATAGTGGCTGTTTTGGCGGATTTCTTTTTCGGTTTTACATAAGATACCGTACCTCCTGACGTTTTTGAGGAGATTACTTTATAAGTTGCGTTTTTGTCAGAACGCGTGCTTCCTGCGGCGGGAAGTTCCGGCGCTTGGGGCTGCGGAGCCGGCGGCATCGGATTGTTGTCGGCAGGTTTTGGCTCTAACTTCATGGCCTGTTCTAACTGGGAACGTGCGGCGTTGACAGAAGCGGCAGTCTGTGATTTCGGGGTGGCCAGGACATTTTTTGCATGGTTGTATGCTGCTTTAAATACGGAAACAGAAGCGTCTGTATACGGACTTAAATTTGCAAAAAGAAGGTCTGCGGCTGATATCGTTTGTTTTAATGCGGTAAGAGCCTGTTCCACATCTACAGGAATGGGATTCCCGACAGTGATGTGATAGGTAGTTCCGCTTACGATAATATCGTCTCTTCCCTCCAACAGTCCCGTAAACGTGTGGCTTCCTGCCTGCTGATAGAGGATCCAGGTATTGTTATCCTCAGAATATCCTGCGGCTTTTTGATTGCTGTTTCCATAATTGTTTAAATACTGGCCGTTATAGGAAACAGAAAATCCGCTGTTTTTTGGGGTGACTGACAGCGTTTGCGGGGAATCGGAAAGCTGTACGGCCGAGCCGTTAAAACTCAGATACTGGCCGTCTTTATTTTGGACGGTATAACCGTCGGTTTCTTCGAGGAAGGTCCACAAATGTTCTGTCAGATCTCCGGAATAAAAATCAGCGGCCTGCATGGCTCTTCCGACCGGATCGCCCGCTGCGCTTTCATTGTCTGTTACAATATGCGACGCTGTTCCAATCAGGTATTCTCCTTCATCTGCAATTTCGGTGATCGGTTCATACGGATAGGAATTTGGGGTAGTGGAAACAATGCGGCTGTCTTCACCCTGCATCAGGGCGGCTCCGGGAACCGTTACGCTTTCGCCGATTTCTAATTTCAAATCCACTTCATCATTTTTAACAACGAAGAAGTATTCTTTGCTTCCGAGCTTTACAGAGGTTTTGCCTTCTGACAAAGCTTCTATTTTAAGGCTTTCGGAGCCTTTTGTCACTTTGATAACAGATGTATCCACGCCTGAAAACGATTCTCCGTTATATCCGGCTATCGTGTAGGCGTCTCCCATACGCAGATCCACAATTTCATACTGCTGCGCGTCGGTGACGTTTATGTTCAGTTTCATGGTATTGTTGTTGTCGGTTAAAGTGACGGCAGCGCGTTCCATGCCGGATGTTATGGACGAACTGCGGATAGTAAGCTTGTTGCCGGAAAGGGCTGCAGTGATAAATTCACTGTCGCAAACAGCTTTTAAGCCGGCGCTTTGCCCGGCGGAATATGCCTGCAGCGTGACCGTAGACTGTGATTTCATGTCAACAGACGCGACAATGCTTCCGGATGTATCGGTACACCAGATGTTGCCGACAAAAGCGCCGGGAGCGGCTTTTTGAATCGGGATATTGGTATAAGTGATTGCCGTGCCCGCACTTTCATACAAAAGGCCTATTGAACCGTCGTTTAATTCGGTCAGGCAGGAATAGGCATAGTATGCGTCCCCGTTTACGCTGTAGCTGTAGTCCCAGGAAATCGAACCGTCGTTTTGCACCAGGCCGATAAAAAGCTTTCCTGCCGCGCGCGACGTAGCGGAAGGGGCGGAAAGGATGATGGCTGTTTTGCCGTCAATTTTTTTGGAATAGGTAATGGCGCTCAATTCGCAGCTTAAACAGTAGGAGATACCCGGATCTTTCCTGTCAGACCAGGTTTCGCCTTCGTCTTCGGAAACGTAATAGCCGCCGTGGCGCGTAAACATATATAATTTGTTGTCTGCTTCTACAACAGCGGCTTCCGAAGTGATATCTTTGACGGATTGGCCGCGCGTCCAGGTCTCGCCCTGGTCGTCGGAATAAAAGCAGCAGCTGTTTCGGTCTCCGCCTAAATGGCTGGAAAACTCATAGGCAGTAAAAACGATTCTGCCCGAAGAGGTTACAATGCCGCGTCCCGGGCCTACTAAAAACGACTGTTCCGCTTCTTTTTTCAGGTTTAAAAGAACCGGGACCGACCAGGTGGCGCCGTCTTTTGAGGTGGTCAGGTACAGGTAATCGGTCGGATAAACCAAATACGGGGAATCCGAATAAAACAGGTTGCTCTCTATGCCGTTGCCTGTAATGTTAAAGTAGGCGTCTATTGTGTAATCGTCTACGGTATTTCCGGTTTCGTTTTCGACAATTGTATAATAAGAGCCGCTGTCTTCGTCTGCTTTTTGCAGGTGGTATGCGTAGGTACTGCGGTTATCCGCCGAAAGACGTAAGTTTCCTTCTGCGTCCAGGCCGTTTTCTCCCGGAATGGGGCTGTCTGGAGCCGTATTGATGGCATAGCCGCCGGGCCAGACGTCTGCGATCATATAAATGGTTTCCCCGTCGGTTGTAATGGCCGGATCGATAAAGGCGGTGGAATTTGGAGCGTATTTATTGCCGTTGTCCCCAAGATAGTTGGCGAATGTGTAGTTCCATGTTTTTCCATTGTCTGTGGAACGGGATACGATCGTATCCAGGCCGCAGGCGTCCCCTCCATGATCCCATCTTGCGTCGCATGCGGCGATTAGCGTGCCGTCGTTTAACGTCACAATGCCCGGAATACGGAAGTTCTGGCTGCCGCCTGTTCCGGATGGGAACGGCTGTCCAATGGTTGTGCCGTCTTCGGGTTTTACCCCGGTTTCTGCTTTAACTGCCGCGGGCAGGCCGGTCAGCGTCATTGTAGCGGCAAGCAGAAATGCAAACATTCGTTTTGTTGCTTTCATGTTTCATTCTCTCCTTTTTATAGTTTGGCTTGTATAAGAGTATTGTATCATGTGTATATTGCATAAGCAAGCGTGTCTATGGGCAAAGAAAGTATTTTTATAACAGTTCAGCTCCCAACTGCGCACATGCCGCCTCATACTTGTCAAATATCAAAGGATCTATTACAATGAAAAGAAAAAACAGGCGAAAACAGAGGGGAACATATGACAGACAGGCTTTGGGAGCAGATAAAACGGCAGGAAGACGTACGCGCCGCGCTTAGCGCGCTGCGTGAAGAAATCAAAGAGGAATCAAAACGCAGGCATGTAAAAGAACTGGCCGGGGAAGGAGCGGATCTTATCCCGTTTCTTTCTTGGGGCGATGCAAAAGCGCGTAAAAACGCAGCGGCCCTAATCGGCGGCTTATCGATAGAGCATGCGGCGGAAGCGATATACAGCGCCTACCAAAACGAACAGACGCTTTTTGTGCGGCCGGTTCTCCTTAAGGCGTTAGGGCAGACCGATCCGTATCCTTATTTGCAGGAACTAAGAGAACAGTATGATTTGCTTTGCAGCAGGGAAATAAGAGAAGAAGAAAAGAAACATATCCGAGAGGAGATCCGCGTATTAGGCCAGATTTTGCGCAAAGAAGGGGAAGCGGCGCGCCATACGTTTACCGGATGGAATCAAAAAGCGGCCGTTCTGCTTACGGCGCGGCCGGCCTTTGCGGAACTGCTGAGCGGACAGATTGCGGCGGGGCGCAAACAGATTCATCCCCTGGGCGTGCAGGCGGTGACGGAGGATTTCAGGGAAATCATAAAAATACGCACGTTCCGCGATCTGCTGTTTCCTATTCGGCTGGCAGAAAAAGTCCGCTACTGCGACGGGCCCGAGGCTCTGGGAAATGCGCTGGCGGACGCAAAGCTTGTTTCTTTGCTGGAACGGTTCCACAAAGAACCCGCTCCGTTTTATTTCCGGTTCGATTTAAAAGGGGGCGTTTCGCTGGAAGAAAGGAGCCGTTATCTAAAGCGCGCGGCATATGTGCTGGAAGAAAAGAGCGCAAGGAAACTTATCAATGCGCCGGAAGATTATGAATATGAACTTCGGCTGATTCTGGATAAAACAGAAAATATTCACGTGTTCTTAAAAATGTTTACGATCCCGATGGAACGCTTTTCTTACCGTAAGGAAACCGTAGCCGCGTCTATCCATCCGTCGCTGGCCGCGTCTCTTTTTGCGCTTTGCAGGCCGTATTTGAAAAAGAACGCGCAGATTTTGGATCCCTGCTGCGGCGCAGGGACGATGCTGGTGGAACGGCATAAAATTTTGCCCGCCCGGGAAATTTACGGGATTGATATTTTTGGGGAAGCCGTTGCGAAGGCAAAGGAAAATGTCAAAGCGGCGGGTATGCATGTGAATTTTATTAATAGGGATTACCTGGACTTTAAACATAGCTGCCCGTTTGATGAAATTATTGCAAACCTGCCGATCCGTGGTAAACGCACAAAAGAAGAACAAGATGCGTTTTACAGGGGATTTTTTGATAAATCGCAGGAACTTTTGGCTCTGGGTGGCATAATGCTTTTGTATTCCAACGAAAATGGATTTGTAAAAAAACAACTCAGGCTCCATCCGGCGTTTGGGCTGCGAATGGAGTATCCCGTATCGAAACAGGATTCGTTTTATGTATATGTTATAGAGAAATATAAATAGAACTTATAAGTGATATGAAATATATTAATTGTACTTATCAATAAAAACATGTTATGATAAAGCCACAACAAAGCGAAAGGATGGAGGAATCAATTATGGCAAATGTAAAAAGAGTCTATGTTGAAAAAAAACCTGACTATGCCGTACAGGCAAAAGAACTGAAATCGGAAATTACAAGCTATCTGGGCATTACCGGCGTAACAGACGTGCGCGTTTTGATCCGGTATGACATGGAGCATATCTCCGACGCAACGTATCAGAACGCAATCCGAACCGTATTTTCCGAGCCGCCGGTAGACGAGGTATACGAAGAAACGTTTGATGCGAACGGCGCGCGCGTATTTTGCGTGGAGTATCTGCCGGGGCAGTTCGACCAGAGGGCGGATTCCGCGGAACAGTGCGTTAAGCTGCTCGACGAAAACGAAGAGCCCGTGATCCGTTCTGCAACCGCCTATGTAATTGCCGGGGATATTACGGACGAGCAGTTTGCAGCCGTCAAAGCGCACTGCATCAACCCGGTGGATTCCCGCGAAGCGGATTCCGGGAAACCGGAAACGCTGTTATCCGTTTTTGACGAGCCGAAAGACGTTCCTGTTTTGAACGGCTTTTGCGATATGGAGGAGACTGCGTTCCGGGAACTGTACGAATCGTTTCACCTTGCCATGACCTTTGAAGATTTTCTCCATATCCGGAACTATTTCAGGGAAGAAGAAAAACGCGACCCCTCTATGACGGAAATCCGCGTGCTTGACACCTACTGGTCGGATCACTGCCGCCATACGACGTTTTCTACGGAATTAAAAGACGTGGCGTTCGGGGAAGGCGATTATAAGGAACCGATCCAAAAAACCTATGAAGATTACCTGGCGGCGCACAAAGAGCTGTATGCGGGCAGGGACGATAAATTCGTCTGTCTGATGGACATTGCGCTTCTGGCAATGAAGCGCCTGAAAAAAGAAGGGAAATTAAACGATCAGGAGGAATCCGACGAAATCAACGCCTGCTCTATTGTCGTCCCGGTAGAAATAGACGGCAAAACCGAGGAGTGGCTTGTAAATTTTAAAAACGAAACGCATAACCATCCGACTGAAATCGAACCGTTCGGCGGCGCGGCGACCTGCCTTGGCGGAGCAATCCGCGATCCGCTTTCCGGCCGCACCTATGTTTATCAGGCAATGCGCGTAACGGGCGCGGCGGACCCGCGCGTTCCGGTCAAAGACACCCTGGCGGGCAAGCTTCCGCAGAAAAAGATCGTCCGCGAGGCGGCGCACGGCTACAGCTCCTACGGGAACCAGATCGGGCTTGCAACCGGATACGTAAAAGAAATTTACCATCCGAATTATGTGGCAAAGCGTATGGAAATCGGCGCGGTTCTGGGGGCGGCCCCACGGCGTGCGGTAAGAAGGCTTACGTCGGATCCGGGCGATATCATTATTTTGCTGGGCGGGCGGACCGGGCGCGACGGCTGCGGCGGCGCAACCGGATCGTCAAAAGCGCACAATACGGCTTCGATTGATACCTGCGGCGCGGAGGGACAGAAAGGGAACCCTCCGACGGAGCGCAAGATCCAGAGGCTGTTCCGCCGCGAAGAGGTCAGCTATCTGATCAAAAAATGCAACGATTTCGGCGCGGGCGGCGTGTCGGTTGCAATCGGCGAGCTTGCGGCGGGGTTAAGGGTGGATTTGGATCTTGTCCCCAAAAAGTATGCGGGCTTAGACGGTACGGAAATTGCCATTTCCGAATCCCAGGAACGCATGGCGGTTGTGATTGCGCCGGAGGATAAAGAGCAGTTTTTAGCCTATGCCAGAGAAGAAAACTTAGAGGCGGTTGCAGTCGCCGTCGTTACGGAGGAGCCGCGCCTCATTTTAAGCTGGAGGGGAAAAGAAATTGTCAATATTTCCCGCGCATTCCTGGATACCAACGGGGCGCACCAGGAGACGTCCGTCGCGGTGGAAATCCCGTCCAAAGCAGACTGCTGCTTAGACGGTGTTCTGCTTGCGCCCGTAGAGGAAGCGCTTTTAAAAGGCGACCTGAAAACAGCCTGGAGGGCGATGCTTTCTGATTTGAATGTCTGCTCCCAGAAGGGTCTGGTGGAGATGTTTGACGGCTCCATCGGAGCGGGCAGCGTTTATATGCCTTACGGCGGGCGTTACCAGATGACCGAAACACAGAGTATGGTAGCGAAGCTTCCGGTGGCGCAAAAGGATACGGACGTTGTCACTATGATGAGTTACGGATTTGATCCGTACGTATCTTCCTGGAGCCCGTATCACGGGGCGGTTTACGCCGTGCTGGAATCCGTGGCGCGTATCGTAGCCGCAGGGGGCGACTTCCGTAAAATCCGGTTTTCCTTCCAGGAATACTTCCGCAGGATGTCGGACGATCCGGCGCGCTGGAGCCAGCCGTTTGCCGCGCTTTTGGGGGCGTATTATGCGCAGATGGGATTTTCCCTGCCTTCCATTGGCGGCAAGGACAGCATGTCCGGCAGTTTCAACGAAACGGACGTGCCGCCGACTCTGGTTTCTTTTGCCGTGGACGTGGCGAAAGAACGCGATATTATCACGCCGGAATTAAAAGCGGCGGGCGATAAGCTGTTCTTATTTGCCGTTCAGAAGGACGCGAGCGATCTTCCGGTATTTTCACAGGTGATGAAGCTGTACGATACGGTGCATGCGCTTACGGCATCCGGCGCGGTAACGGCGGCTTACGCGTTAGACGGGAAAGGGCTTGCGGCAGCGGCAAGCAAAATGGCATTCGGCAACCGGCTCGGCGTCTCCATAAATGACGCGTTTGACGAAAAGCGGCTGTTTACGCCCGGCTTTGGCGATATTCTGGCGGAGGTCTGCGCCGGGAGGGAACCGGAAGTACGCGCGGCGTTTGAAGCGGCGGGTCTTTTGGAATATGTAACAGAAGCCGGTGAAGTAAACGATAAGCAGGCGTTTTTATATAAAACGATGGAGCTTTCCATGGACGAAGCGCTTGCGGCGTGGACTGGTACGCTTGAGGACGTATTCCCGACGCGCGCTTCGGTGCGGAAGGATACGGTAAATACGGAAATTTACCGCGGAGGAACGATCTCGGTCTGCAAACACAAAGTGGCAAAGCCGACCGTATTTATTCCGGTATTTCCGGGAACAAACTGCGAATATGACAGTGCAAGGGCGTTTGAAGCGGCAGGGGCAAACGTTGTAACGAAGGTTTTTCGGAATTTAAGCGCGCAGGATATCCGCGATTCGGTGGATTCGTTTCAAAAAGCGGTGGATCAGGCGCAGATTATTATGTTCCCGGGCGGCTTTTCGGCAGGAGACGAACCGGAGGGCTCCGCAAAGTTTTTTGCAACGGCGTTCCGCAACGCGAAACTGGCCGAAGCGGTAACCAGGCTTTTGCAGGAGCGGGACGGACTGATGCTTGGCATCTGCAACGGCTTCCAGGCGTTAATTAAGCTTGGGCTTGTACCGCACGGGGAAATTACGGAGCAGAAGGAGGATTCCCCGACCCTGACTTATAATACGATTGGACGCCATATCAGCAAGATGGTCTATACGAAGGTCGTAACGGACAAGTCGCCATGGCTTTCGGGCGCGCAGACAGGGCAGGTTTACTGCAGCCCGGCTTCCCACGGAGAAGGGCGTTTTGTTGCGCCGAAGGAATGGATCGACCGGCTGTTTGCCAACGGGCAGGTAGCGACGCAGTATGTTAACGAAGCAGGACAGCCGACGATGGACGAAGAGTGGAACGTAAACGGATCGTATGCGGCAATCGAAGGGATTACCAGCCCGGACGGGCGCGTGCTCGGGAAAATGGCGCATGTGGAACGGCGCGGCAGATCCGTTGCGGTGAATATTTACGGGGAACAGGATATGAAGCTGTTTGAATCCGGCGTGAAGTATTTTCAGTAGGATATAGAAAACGGTTTGAATATACAGGGGGAATGGGTTTCGAGTATCCATTCCCCCTGCTTTTTTTGAATGAAACGGACTTTCGATCCGTTCGTATGCGATACGATAAAGAACAATTATTATGCTTTGCAGCGTTCCAGATAAACAGACAACGCGTCTGCGTCCGCAACAACCGTAACATCCGGATGCATCTGTAAGATAGAAGCCGGAACTTCCGGCGTAACAGGCCCTAAGAACGCGTCCGCTACGATTTGCGCTTTATTGGCGCCGCTGACGATGACAAGGATTTTCTTTGCCAGCATAATCGACTGGATGCCCATGGTATAAGCCTGTGTCGGAACGTCGTCGATGGAAGCAAAGAACCTGGAGTTTGCTTCAATCGTGCTCTGGGTCAGATCTACGCAGTGGGTTCCTTTCGGAAACTCCGCCGCGGGCTCGTTAAATCCGATGTGCCCGTTTAAGCCCATTCCAAGCAGCTGTAAATCAATTCCGCCAAGCTCTTCGATGATTTCGTCATGCCTGCTGCATGCCTTGGCGCTGTCCGGCTCCGTTCCGTCAGGAACGTAGGTTTTGGATTTGTCGATGTTGATGTGGTCAAACAGGTTGGTGTTCATAAAATACCGGTAACTCTGGTCGTTGTCCGCCGTAAGGCCGCGGTATTCGTCCAGGTTTACGGAAGAAACGTTACTGAAATCCAAATCGCCTTTTTTGTACCATTCAATCAGGTTTGCATAAGTGGATAACGGAGAAGAGCCCGTTGCAAGCCCCAGTACGCAGTTTGGTTTTAAAATGACCTGCGCGGAAATAATATTTGCCGCTTTGCGGCTCATGTCTTCATAATCTTTTGCCTGAATCAGTTGCATAAAAAGTCCTCCTGATATAATATTTTTTATGTATTTGCGGGTCGCCGCCGTTATATATAGTTATACACCTAAAAATTACCTGTTGTCAATCTTTTACAAGTTTTTCATGATCTTTTATGAAACGGTTGTATAATATAAAAAAATTTGTTATAGTAAGAACTGGCTTTCCATTTCGAAAGTGACAAGAAAGCAGGTAAAACAGACATTATTTTAAGGAGGTATTCACAAATGGCAAGATTTACATTACCGCGCGATTTATATCATGGCAAGGGTTCCTTAGAGGCATTGAAGTCTTTTTCCGGAAAAAAGGCGATGATTTGCGTTGGCGGCGGTTCCATGAAGCGTTTTGGATTTTTGGATCGCGCGGCAGGATATTTGAAGGAAGCAGGCATGGAGGTAGAAGTTTTTGAAGGCATCGAGCCGGATCCGTCGGTAGAAACCGTGATGAAGGGCGCGGAAGCAATGGCAAAATTTGAACCGGACTGGATTATTGCAATGGGCGGCGGTTCCCCGATTGACGCGGCGAAAGCAATGTGGATCAAATACGAATATCCCGATATTACATTTGAAGAAATGTGCAAAGTATTCGGCATTCCGGCTTTACGCAAAAAAGCTCATTTCTGCGCAATTTCCTCTACGTCCGGTACGGCGACGGAGGTTACCGCATTTTCCATTATTACGGATTACCAGAAGGGGATTAAGTATCCGATTGCCGATTTTGAGATTACGCCGGACGTTGCGATTGTCGACCCGGATCTGGCGGAGACAATGCCTCAGAAACTGGTGGCGCACACCGGGATGGACGCTATGACGCATGCGGTGGAAGCGTATGTATCGACTGCAAACTGCGATTATACCGATCCGCTGGCGCTGCATGCGATTAAGATGATCCAGCATGATCTGGTGGATTCCTATAACGGAGATATGGCGAAACGGGCTTCTATGCACAATGCGCAGTGCCTGGCCGGCATGGCGTTTTCCAATGCACTGCTTGGCATCGTACATTCCATGGCGCATAAGACAGGCGCGGCGTTCGATGATCATGGCGCGCATATCATCCACGGCGCGGCAAATGCCATGTATCTGCCGAAGGTGATCGCTTTCAATGCCAAAGACGAAACGGCGAAGAAGCGTTATGGCGATATCGCTGATTTTATGGGATTGGGCGGAGAGACTTTAGAAGAAAAAGTCACGCTTTTGATTACATATTTACGGAAGATGAACGACGATTTGAATATCCCTCACTGTATCAAACAGTACGGAGCGGACAGCTATCCGTGCGAGCAGGGCTTTGTGCCGGAAGACGTATTTTTGGAGAGGCTGCCGGAGATTGCGGCAAATGCGCTTTTGGACGCCTGCACAGGCTCAAATCCGCGCCAGCCAAGCCAGGAGGATATGGAAAAGCTGCTTAAGTGCTGCTACTATGACACGGAAGTAGATTTTTAAAAATAGTACAACAGCGAACGATAGGGAGTGGATGGCAAAGGGGCCGTCAGTCAGAGGGAAGGGTGTGCGGCTGGGTCTGTGTTCCAGGGGCTAAGGGGCTCTAAAGCATCCCATTTTCACGTTCTCATGCTGACGCAACCACCGGAAACGCGCCGTCCATGGCGCGGTTCCGGTTT
>OFFT01000932.1_pt1 | contig 18944 bp, 20 predicted proteins | sample 1521581 | NCBI WGS metagenome assembly OFFT01 (sample SAMEA3504084, study PRJEB24116) | mouse gut metagenome | biome: mouse gut; feature: mouse-associated habitat; material: faeces | place: Denmark | collected 2011
CCCGGCCGGACGGGGCTGGAGCTTCTGGAGGAGCTTAGGTTCCCGGAGGAGCTGGTGGTCAACCGCTCGGCGGAAGAATTGAAGAAATATCTGGTATAAACCAGTGGACTTTAAAATTTTACTGTGCTAAAATATTTCAAAGAACATTTTTTGCTTGGTAAAAGGAGAGGGCCGTGAATAAGAAGATAAAGACAGAGGCAGTAGATTTTCTGTTTGAGGCAATTCTGAGCCTGGAGACGAAAGAAGAGTGTTATACCTTTTTTGAGGATGTGTGCACCATCAATGAGCTGCTTTCCCTGTCCCAGCGTTTTGAGGTTGCAAAGATGCTGCGGGAGCAGAAAACCTATCTGGAGATTGCCGAGAGGACAGGGGCATCTACAGCTACCATCAGCCGGGTGAACCGTTCCCTGAATTACGGGAATGACGGATACGATTTGGTCTTTGGCCGGATTACGAAGAAGTAGCGGTGCCGGACCCGGTCCGAATTTCATAAATAAAAGCCGGAGCATCAGAGCGATGCAACGGCTTTTTTGAATGCCCGGATATAGCTGGGATCCGTCCCGCAGCATCCGCCCAGGATGCGGGCGCCGGCCTGGGCCAGGGTACGCATGTGGAGGCCGAAATCAGAGGCGTTCATGCTATAGACGGCTTCGCCGGTCTCTGTGATTCGCGGCATTCCGGCATTGGGCTTGGCGATCACGGGGATCGATACCCGGTCTTTGATTCCGGCGATCACGGCTTCCAGCTGATCCGGACCCACGGAGCAGTTGCAGCCGACGGCGTCTGCGCCTACGGCCTCCAGGGTTTCCAGGGCGTCATAGATATTGCCGCCAAAGAACAGGCTTCCGTCGGATTCTATGGTCAGACTGCAGAGAACGGGAAGATCGCAGACCTCCGAAGCAGCGTCCAGAATCACCATAGTTTCATCGGCCGCCATCATGGTTTCCGCTGTCAGAAGATCCACACCGGCCTCAGCCAGACAGGAGATCTGCTCTTTATAGGCTTCAAAAAGGATATTGTAGGGCATCTCGCCCATAGGCTCCATTAATTTTCCGGTGGTGCTGATATCACCGGCAACCAGAGCCTTCCCGGCAGCCGCTTCCTTTGAAATACGCACCAAATCATGGTTCAGCCGCCTTGTCTCATGGGCAAGCCCGTGGCTTCCGAGGCTGATAGGGTTGGCCAGGAAGGTAGGGGCGTAAACAATGTGGGAACCGGCTTCAATATAAGCTTTTTGTAATTGAATCAGCGGTTCCGGGTGCTCGGCAATCCACTTTTCCGAGCAGATTCCCCGGGGCATGCCTGCCTTCAGGAGATTGGAGCCGGTGGCCCCGTCCAGAATCAGCGGGCCTTCGGCAATGCGCTGCTGAAATTCATGTTTTGTCATAGGAATTCCTCCCCTTGTATTCGTCAGATGTTGTTAAGGGGTATCTTTATCTTAATGTAAGCAAGGCGGTAAGCCGGGTTATGTCGTGAATGTTCATCTATCTAGCTCTGCCGTCGCCAGCAGAGTCAAGCGACCTACCTGAAACAGCCGGGCAGGCTTATGTTTCGTTTCGGTCTTGCTCCGGATGGGGTTTACATGTGCCCCGTCTGTTACCAGACGGGCGGTAGTCTCTTACACTGCCCTTCCACCCTTACCAGTTGCCTGGCGGTACATTTCTGTTGCACTATCCTTGGAGTCGCCTCCACCGGACGTTATCCGGCATCCTGCCCTATGGAGCCCGGACTTTCCTCACCTGACGCCTTTCGGCATTGTCAGCCGCGAACATTTACCTTACTTACGGTTATTTATTCTAGCACAATCTCATTTTACTGGCAATCCCTTTCTTAAGCGCCCCATTCATGCCGAAACTGCAGAGGCGTCTTCCCCTCGGCCTTTCGGAAGGAAGAAATAAAATAGCTGGGCGTATCAAATCCAAGAGCTTCGGCAATATCGCCTATTGACAGAGTAGACGCCCTGAGAAATTCCTTCGCCTTATTAATGCGCAGGTTTTTCTGAAATTCCCTGGGGGTTGTATGCAGATACAAATGAAACTGCTTGTGGAGATAAAACTTGTTTACATAAAATTTTTCCGCAAGAAAATCCAGGGTAATCCGTTCCTGATAGTGCTCGGCAATATAGTTCCGCACTTCAAAAACAAATTTAGGCGGCGTCTGCAGCAAAAGCTTATCCTCGTGCTCCAGCACAGACAGAACGCAATTGGACAAAAGCGTGCTGATCTGGGCGGAGGCCTTTATGTCCGTCTGATAATCCGTATAAAATTCCGCACTGTAATCACGAATCAGATTTCGGATCAGTTCAACAGATTCCGGTATCCGCAATACGCTTTTGGGAGAGCCGTGATTGGCCTCCAAAAAGCATTTATAATATTCCTGCGCGTCGCCTCCCCAAAAATGAATCCATATCACGTTCCAGAAATCCGACCTGGGAGACGTGGAATAATAGTGCGGCTGCCTGCAGTCAATCAAAAAGAACTCGCCCTTTTGGGTGTAATATTCCTGATTGTTATATCGGAGAAATCCTTCTCCGTCTAATGTGATTTTCAGGAGAAAAGAGGGCAGATGCGTCCGGGTGGTCATATAATTCTGTCCGGTGACAAACTCCCCCAGCTCCTGCACATAAGGCAGGCGTATCCTGGCCATAGGATGCGTGTTGGCGATAAACCACCTGGAATCTGTGGAGACATCCAGATTATACTGAATAAAATCTGATTTTACCTGGGTTTCCCCGTCATGCTGAAATTGCGGAAAGCTGACAAGATTTTTCCCCTGTGACTGTAACTGTTCTGCCATAATTCGACCTCCTTTTGCATTCATGTTCGGATTCCGCTCTTCAATTTTCACCGGGGAGTTAAAACCAAGATTGTGATATTTTCAATCAAGATCTCATGATGACAACTTCGGAAAACAGGAATATAATTATCGAAAACATACAACAAAAACTTAAAAAAGTATAAATAAATATACAAAATCATTAACGATTGTTTCTTGTAGGCCATTATTGTACTATATTTTGTAAAAAAATACAAGAAAAAAAGCGTTTGTTTTTGTAGTAATATTTTGCTTTTTCGTACATCTTTGTTAAATCCTTATACAAAAAATAAGTCTAAATTGAGGAAAGGAAGCTGTCAATGAATACACAGGTTTTATTTAACGAATACAGGGAAGGAATATTGGAATGTATTCATTACGGAACGGTATGCGTGGTAAACAGTCAGGGAATTTTGGCCTCCGCAGGGGACACGGACTGGCTCTGCTTTTACCGGAGCGCATCCAAGCCCATACAATCACTCCCCGTTCTGCTTCATGGACTGGATAAAAAATATGGACTGACAGAAGAAGAAACAGCCATATTTTCAGGCTCCCATTGGGCAGATGAGGAGCATGTCCGAATATTGGAATCCATTCTTGCAAAAACAGAGTTAAAAGAAGAGCAGATGGTTATGCTTCCCACCTACCCCAATCGGGCAGAGCGAAAAGAGCAGCTGATAAAAGAGCATATGCCTATGCGTAAAATCTATCACAACTGCTCCGGAAAGCATCTTGGGATGATGCTCCTTGCACGGGAATTGGGTGAGCCTGTAACGGATTACTGGAAGAGGGAGAGCCGGACTCAAAAAGAGATTTTGAGTGTCATCGCTCAGATGACCGATGTACCGGTGCCGGACATCCGGATTGGTGTGGACGGCTGCGGAGTTCCGGTTTATGCGGTTCCCTTTCACGCAATTGCCGCCTCCTATCTGCGGCTTTCACAGCCTGAGCTTATTAAGGATGCGGCTCTTCGCCGGGCTGTGGAGCACAATATGGACATCCTACACCGGTATCCCAATATGATTGCGGGAAAGGACATTATCTGTTCAATTCTTGCATCAAGCCCCGATCTGGTGGGGAAAAGCGGCGCCCTGGGCGTCTATGCCGTGGGAATCCGTTCCCTCGGACTTGGAATTGCAGTAAAAATCATGGATGGGAGCCATGATGAATTTGCCGCTGCCGTACTTCAGGTTTTTGAAGAACTCGGCTATGACGATCCCGAAATTATTTCAAAAATAAAGGAAGCTTATTCCGATATTATCCTGAATGACAACAGGGAGGAGGTGGGCTTTCGCAAGGCTGTATTCAGGCTGTCACATGAAACCGAATAGTCCGGCCTTTGCCTGATTATTCCCTATAATCTATCGATAAGCATGAAGGAGATAAGAAATCGAATGGAACAAAAATTTGTAAAAATTCCAAGAGAAGAATATCCTGCGCGTTGGGAAAAGGTTCAAAGGATTATGAAAACGCATGGACTGGATATGATTTTAACCTATAGCGACGAAAGGGCAACATACGGAAACGCTTATGCCAGATATTATGCGGATCTTCAGACTCATTTTGAGCCCGTCCTGATACTCTTCCTGCCTGATCGGGATCCGCTGCTGTTAGTCGGTCCGGAGACGGACGGCTACGCGACGGAGCGTTCCGCCATAAAGGATATTATCGTTTTAAGCGAATTTTCTGCCGAGGACGAGGATTATCCCTTTAGCGTTGTGGTTCCTCTGAAAGACGTCATCAGGAAATACATTCCGGGCGATCCTAAAAAGGTAGGATTTGCCCCGAAGGTACATATGGGCGCAGCAATCTATGAAGCGATGCTCAAGGCCTGTTCTACTGCCGAGATCATAGAAGCCGATAAGCTGATTGAGCCCATGAGAGGCATAAAATCCGAAAGCGAGATTGCCGTTATCCGCAAGGCCTATGAGATTGCCGAGCTTGGAATGAAGGCTGCGATTGATGCGTTAAAGCCTGGTATCACTGAGCGGGAGCTTGCCGCAGAAGCGGAGTATGTTATGCGAAGAGCCGGGGCGGAGTGTTATGGAATTGACCCGATTATTGCCTCCGGTCCCAATGTAAAGCATATTCTGGCCAGAACCACAACCAGAACCATTGAAGAAAATGATGCGGTTATCATTACCCTGGCGCCCAGATATGAGGGCTATCATGGAGCCATTGCCCGCACGGTTCTGTTAGGGAATCCCAGGCCCGAGATAAAGACGGCTGTGGAAGCTATGATTCGCGCCCAGGAAACCTGCGGAAAAAATCTGCTTCCCGGTAATGTGGGAAGCGAAGTGGAGGCTATGGGACGAAAAATCATGGCGGAAGCGGGATACGAAAAGAACTTTATGTACTCCGGGCTTCACAGCGTGGGCGTGATTGAATTTGAGCCTCCCATATTAGGTCCTTCCAGTACAACGGTAATAGAAAAAAATATGGTCATTTCCGTAGATATTCCGTTGTTTGAGGATGAAGTGGTAGGCGGCATGCGATTGGAAGAAGGATACCTGATTACGGAAGACGGTCCCAAGAAAATCTCTGGGATTCCGTTTATGGTAGAAAAGTAACTGAAAAACAGCAGTATTTACAACTGTGTCGAAGCGACTAAAAGTAAAGTCGCAAAGGCGCACGAGAGGAACTTTTATGAGTGCCCTTTCGAATAAAAGTTTCTCTCATTACCGGTGTGTCGAAGCGACTTTAAATAGGAGAAATGATTATGAGGAAGAAATGTATATTGGTATTTCTGTTCACTTTAACTATGGGACTGGCGGCTTGTTCATCCGGTTCAAGGGAGAGCACAGGGCCTGCGGAAACTATTATGGAACAGGAACCGGAAAATAAAGAGCCTGCGGAATCCGAAACGAATGACGATGAAACACCAAAGCCCGAAGCTGCGGAAGATACGGAAAAAGAAACTGTGCAGGATGAAGAAGTTATTGAGGCTGATCCCATTACGGGAATTGTTAAAGCGTATGCGGATGATACCATCACAATCAAAGATCCGGGCGATGGTTTGTTTTATTATTTTTCTACGGAGAACGCTGAAATTATAGAGGGAGATTCACCTATTGCCGTGGGGGATACCGTTGAGATTACTTATCGGGGGCTTCTTGGCAATGAAAAGAATCCTGGTGAAGCTGTGAAAATTGCGGCAGTTATTGTTAAGTAAGCGGTTTCATAAAAACAACTGAGCAATTGTTTTGGGCCACGGTCAATAATCTTTCTTTTTTGAAAAAATATTTCCATTGTATAAAACCCAAAATACAATGCTTATTATATAGAGAGTATACCGCCATCAGGATAATAAAAGTTTGTCTTTTTTGTCTTATACCGTATATCAGCTTTCGTATACGGCAGCTATGTCATGTATTCTGCGCTTTATTTTTTCGCGGATATGCAGCGGCTCCAGGCACTCGCATTTATCGCCGAAGCTTAAAAGCATATCGTAATGGTATTCGTTTTCTATGAACGGGAAAGCAACTATATAATGCGCATCCCCCTCTGGCAGAAAATCTTCATAAGAACAAAAATCAAGAACTCGGTCCAGAATGGATTTATGAATACGGAGTTTGATTTTTGTCTGCATAGTTTCCAAAATATCTTCAAAATCCAACTGCGGTTTTTGATACTCCCGCGGTGTGAACATTTCCTCTTGCATTTGCAGGTTTGACATGCGGGATAATCGAAACAGCCGGAAATCATTTCTTCTGCGGCAATATCCTTGCAAGTACCAATGGCTACCTTTTAATACAAGCTGATAAGGCTCGATTGACCGTGCGGTTTTATTTCCGCAGTGAGCGATATATTCAAAGGTCAGCAGCTTGTTTTCCTGCAAAGCTGATTTTATCATCTCGAAATACGGCTGTATCTTGCGGCTGCCCGTCCACGGACTTAAATCTATACGGATTTGATTGGCTTTTAATTCAATCTCTTTTGCTCTGTCGGCGGGGATAAAGCTTTTGACTTTCGCAAGCGCATGTACCAGCTCGTCCCCTCGTATCATGTCTGAAAGACCGGAAAGGCCCATTAAAAGAGCGGAAAGGTCGTCGGAGGAAAAGAATTTCTTATCAATCTTGTATTCCTGCATGATCTCAAAGCCGCCGCCTGCTCCCGGCGTCGAACGGACAGGAATCCCCGCCATGTTGATTGCTTCCATATCACGGTAGATTGTGCGGGGTGAAACTTCAAATATGTCTGCTAATTCCTGTGCTCCTATGCGTTTTTTATCGAGAAGTATCATTATGATGCTAACAAGTCTGTCTATTTTCATCCGGCGGCCGCCTTTCGATTCGGATTGTTGCCATATTGTTGTCAGTAATTACATGGTACAATAAAAAGGAAAGGAACGCAAGGAAGAAAAATGGAGGGAATTTTATGTTTACAATCTATGTTTATGTTCTTGATACTTTGGCTGACTGGGAGTTGGGGCATGTTATTTCGGAGCTTCATTCCGGCCGTTTTTTCAAAAAGGATGCCCAGGGCGTATCGCTTAAAACTGTCGGCTTTACTAAAGAGCCGGTCCGTACTATGGGCGGTCTGACAATTATGCCGGATTGCTTAATTGATGATATTGCAGTGTGTGAAACAAGTGTGCTGCTTTTGCCGGGCGCAGATACATGGAATGATCCGAAGCATGGAGCTATTCTTGAAAAAGCCGGTGTGCTGCTCTCTTGCGGAGCTGCGGTGTGTGCAATTTGCGGAGCGACCGCTGCTCTTGCGGGTTTTGGGTTATTGGATCATCGCCCCCATACCAGTAATGGAGCGGGATTTCTTGAAATGGTTGTTCCTTGTTATAAAGGGCAGCGTTTTTATATTGATAAGCCGTCAGTTGCGGATAACAACCTGATTACCGCAGGTTCCACCGGCGCCTTGTTGTGGGCAAAACAAATTATTGAACGGTTAGGCGTTTTTGAAGAAAATACCCTGGAAGCGTGGTACGATTACTTCCGTACCGGTAAGCCTGAGTATTTCTTTGCGCTTATGCAGACTCTGCCGTCCAAAAGCCCGACATCATTGCAGTAAATCTCCGGATTCTGATGCATCTTTCCACACAGCGGGCGGAAAATCTGTGCCATTTGATCATTCTGGCTGATTATAGAAAGAAAGGGAAACAACTTCCTTACAAAGTGTTTCCCTTTTGCGGACATTTTGTGTTGTCTAAAAATCAGTATTTTCGCCTTCGGTATTGTTTTGCAAACACAAGTGCAGTCACTGAAATGCCTGCGCACACGCCATACAAAATCAGATTGTCCGCAGCTGTCTTGCCTGCACTGTTTTTGTCAAAATTCATATCGGGCATATTTTCCATGCTGCTTCCGGGCGGCGGTGCGCCGCCTGGCATTTCTTTGTCGAATGGGGATGTCTCAAGGTTCTGTAAAGCTTCGCTACTATCGAATGGAGACGCCGTGTCTTCCTCTCCCTCTCCGTTCCAGTTCCGCATACGATCTCCCATGCTCATACTGCCCATGACGCTCAGGTCCAGATGCGAGGCGTCAATCAGTGTGTCCGACTCTCTCTGCTCCTCTTCCGCGGCAGGAATCGTTCCCTCTATCTGCCCGCTTATGGACTGGCCGCGAAGCCGTACAACTTCGTAAAAGGTCTCCGCCGCTTCCTCGTATTCTTCATAGGTATAAAAAGCCGTAGGGTCCTGTTCAACCAAGGAATCAATACGGCTGCGCGTGCGTTGATAAAATGTTTCAAACCCGCCGCCATAAATATATTCCTCTGCGAGCTGCTTCAAATAACCGTAGTACTTTGCGTGATATTCTTCATTTTCCATAAGCGTATCAAAAAATTCCGTACCGGAAAAGGCATTGTCGATGGCGTCATTGACCAGACTTGTCATACTATCTCTACTGTCTCTACTGTCTCTACTGTCTTTGCTGTCTCCATCGTCGCTTCGGTTCCTTCCTCCCATACCTCCCATGCCGCCAAACGCGAGGTTGTAGTCCCAAGGAAGAATATTGAGCTGACCGCCGGATTCATACAAGTAATAATTATGAGCCATCATTCCGGAAAGACTGTCCTCATTGACAGAAAATACATGAACCGCCATATACTTGAGAAGATTCTCCACATCCATATAAGTTTCAAGGTTTGTGCCTTCTGAAATATTTTTCAGTGCTTTTATTACACGTTTATGATCTGCATCCGTGGTGTCTGTCACCTCTCCCTCCCAGATAGCGGAATAGCTGTCCGGGTCCTGATCCGTGTAATTCAGATTAGCGCCGCTGCCGTTCATGGAAAAACCCCCGAACCCGCCGTCTCCCGGAGGGGAAATATTTTCCGTACCGGGCATTTTTTCTGCAGAACCATTTTCATTTGCAGGCGCGCCCTGTCTGCCAGGGTTAAAAGTATTCTTCTCTTTGCGCTCCTGCGGCTGCATACCGCCAAAGCTTTTGCTGTCTTTGTCTCCCATATTCATACTGTCCGGTTTATAAAGCGCGCCTTTTTCCGTCCCGTAATTGCGCAGAAGAAAGCTGTCCTCTACTGCCTCCAACGCCAGATACACACCCCAATATTCGCCGTTGACCGATATTTTTGCATAATTATAAAGAGAGGCGTCCACGCCCAGATATTGATACATATCATAAACCAATGCCTCCTTCATACCGGTGGCATCGGCATAGCCGTTATTTAAAATCAATTTGTCTAACCCATAGCAGGTCTGGCCGTCCACATACTGATCAAATTCCAGTTTCAGACTGTACCGGTCCGTATCCGGGTCGCTGGCAATAGCAGTAAGGCTTGTATTTCCCTTGGGACGGACGCCCACATTGTAAAATATTTCTCCATTGATTTCCACATCACAGGAATAGTAAGTTTCTGCCGTGGCATTGGCAAGCATATCCGCCCAATCCTCTTCGTCCATCACAAGATTGATGCGGAGGATTTCTTCTGTGTCAAAGAGCCTGGACTTATATTCCATCTCTATGCCCAAACCGCCGAGGCTCTCTGAAATCTTTCCTGCAAAAATGATTGCGGCCAGGCACAGGCAGACCGCAGCGGCCATAAGTGCGGCGGCGATTTTGGTCATATGTTTCTGTGCGATCATAGCTTGATCCTCCGTTAAGACATATATTCGCCGTTGTAGCTCACAAGCGTTGCGTTTTCCACTCCCGGAATATCGTGAATCCGGTTGACAAATGCTGTCCCGGCGTCTTTTGTGCGCAGCTCTGCTGTCAGCTCCATACCGGCGGCATTTATTGTTTTGGATTTTACTATGTAATGTTCAGCGCTCTGTTTCAAAATCTGCAAAACGGCCTCTTCCGTCTTCTCGTTCTTTAGTTCCAGGACTAGAATATAAGGACAGTTATGAATCTTTCGATTGGCAAACAACAGTAAAATTATTCCAATGACTGCCGAGCCAATCATGGCCAGGGGAATCATTCCCGCTCCTATCACAATACCGACGGCCAGCGCCCAGAATAAGAAAACAATTTCCACCGGCTCTTTGATTGCCGTTCGGAAGCGGACAATGGACAAAGCGCCTACCATGCCAAGGGACAGGACTACGTTGGATGTAACTGCCATGATAACAAGTGTTGTTACCAGAGAAAGCCCTACAAGTGTTAATGCAAAGCTGTCGGAATACATTACGCCGGTCAGGGTCTTTTTATAGATAACAAAAATAAACAGGCTGATTACCAGGGCCGCTGCCAGTCCGATAAAAGTGTCAATCATAGAAAATTCCGATACGTTTTCCAGAAAACTTGATTTGAAAATATCATTAAAACTCATTTTTTTACTCCTATTCTTATTCCAGTTCCGTAATATCCCTCCCACTACACTGGTTTGAAATCAACTTCCAGTCACAAAAGCATGTGCCTGTAAATTGATTTGTGCACTGGGAGGGATATTACTGTTTTCAGTTCCTTTTAACCAAATCTGCGGCATGCGCCGTATTTTGAATATGCCTGCTGCCGGATTCCCTCTGTCTGCAGCAGGGATTGAATCACCTCCGGCAGAAAAGCATCATATTTCACTTCCAATATCATCTCGCCCGGATTGCCGGCCACGCCGATATCCGTCACGGCTTCTTCTAAAAAGCCTCTGTGAAAAAGCGTGCTTCGAATGTCGGAATCAAAGGTAACGCGGACATTCCCGGCCTTATATACATACGGTTCCCGCACATAGGAAACCAGAACCCTTGGGCGCAGCTGCTGGCTCTTCATTTTGCAGTACAGCTCCCGCACCAGACCGGAAGGATGGCTTATCATCCATCCCGTATCTCCGGCCAGCATTGCCCTGCACTCCTCCTCCATAAGTCCCGCATCTATTTTCATACACAGACTGCTCCGTTTTATCTTTTTCTCCAGCGTAAGGAAAGAAAAATCATCATTGTAATAGCGGATGCGGAATTTTTCCCTCTTCTGCACGCCGTTTATTTTTTCGCGCAGGGCCTTGTCGTGCACATTGTCAAAGTAAATGCTCCGAATCACATACCGCCCGTCCGCTCTTGTATGCTCATCCGGCTTCATAACCGGGCGCAGCCTTTGGCGGATGGCATAATAATCGGCAAGACTGATTCGATATTTCAATTCATGCCGGTATGTTTCGTTCTTATCCTTCAACACAAACCCACTCCTTTCAAACGGTCCGTATTTTAAAGGTTACAATTCACACCTACGCCAGATTTCATAAAGTTTTTACTTTTTATAAGTGTGAATTGTAACAGGGACTGCCATTTAAAGTCGCCTTCGGCGAGAGGCAGTCCCTTTGGCCCCATAACTTCATTGGCTCCACACCAATCAGCGGAGTGATTGGCGTGGGCGTGAAAATTAGCTTCTAAAGTACAATCCCATGTACGGCTTCTATCAAATCCACCACCGCCGAACGCTTGACAAGAGAAACGGATTCTCCGTCCACAGCGGCCAGACAGTATTCCCCGTCATACCGGTACAGCTTTATCTCGATTTTGGGATAATTCTCATTTTCCAGATAGACCGTCAGACTGATTTCCTCCTTCCCGTCCGGCTGTTCTTCCGTAAAGCGGTCTGCCTCCAGGTACGCAAACGCCGTTCTTAAGTCTGAAATTTCCGTCTCTTCCTCCTGGTAATACCAGATCTGTTCTTCATCCCTTTCTTCCGAGGTAAATGTATACACCTTTCCGTCCAGAGAAATGTCCAGTTGTGTAATATCTGCAAAATCCGCCCACAGCACTTCGGGATGACGCAGGTCGTCGTAAGCTGCCGCCATAAGATTCTGATATTCTACTCCCGTTATCTGATAGACAATCTGAGATTCCCCAACTCTTGCGTAGGCCGTGATTTCCTCCTCCGAGCTTTCGTCACTGCTTTCCTCTGTTTCCTCTGTTTCCTTCGTTTCTGATGCGGAATCCCTTTCCCCGGGATCACGGCTCACATGCAGTACGAAAGTGTCAAAGTTTTCTTCTCCGTCCTCATTTTCAAAGGAATAATCCACCGTAACCGTAAGCTCCGGCGCGTCCATCCCATAAGAAGCAAGCTCCTCCTCCGTTGCATTGTAGGTTACATAATCTATTGTGCCAAGGCTGCTGATACTGGTCAGATAGCTTTCCACCCGTGAAGTATCCAGAGGCTTCTTTTCCCCCTGCCGTTCCGTAAAATAAACGTCCTTCTCACTGTAGGTGTCCGCACTGTCTTCCTCATAAGCGAAGCTGTAATTTTCCTTTCCTTCAAACTGAACCCCGCTTATTTTTTCAAAATACGGTATCTCATCATGCCGAATCAGATCCCGCAGTTCGATATCAAACTGCTCCAGGGGATCTTCCTCTACCAGATAGGCATTGCCGTCCCCAATGGAGACATAACGCTTCTCGTCCATATTGCTGTAATTTCCAAGGAGAATCTCATAGGACTGTTCCTCCGTTTCAAGCTGAATCCGGCAGATTGGCTCCTCCAGCCCATATTGGCCGTAGTCCTCTACCTCCCGGATGACAAAAGATACCCCGAAGGATGCAAATTGCTCTAACAGCCCGTTTATTTTTTCTTCATCCGCCAAAAATGCCTCATCCGCCTCATAGATCCATGTATCATCCTTACGGAAGGAAAAGCTTTTTGAATCAAGCTCCCAGGAAACAGATTTCACCGAATCTTTTGGAATCTCCAAAATAATTTCTTCGCTGTTTCGAATCTGCTCCTTATGCTCTTCATATCCCATAACGCCGAAGGTTGCGGTTAGGGCTGCTGCCAAAACTCCCAGAAGTATATAAATTTTCTTAGACCGTTTCATTCTGCACCCTCCTTCTTGCCGCAATGACGCTGATTCCAAAGCCCAGGTATAGGAGCGGGAATACGCCTATCATCAGCGCCTTCAGCAAAGATGCCGTGGATTCGCTGATGGTCAGATAATTGTAATTCAAGGATTTGCTGCGAATCGCCACCGCCTCACTTTCTCCTATGAGGGCAGATAAAACATTCATCCCCAGATCCCCATTGGCTCCTGAGGAATATGCGTTATACATGTCATCCAAAAACTCAGAAGAGGAAAACCACACGATCTGCCCGCCGCTTTGATCCGCAGCGGAAATTCCCACTGCAAAGGGTCCGTCCGTATCTCCTTCCTCCTTCTCATAAGTGGAAATATCATATCCGGCTATTTTGCTGAAAGAGGCGGCAGAGGTAGTAAGAAGCTCCGTTACCGTGCCTTTCCCGGAATCTCCTGTCACCGTAAGCCCCTGGGCAATGGGTATAATCGGATAATAATGCTCCTCTATCAGAGAATTTGTTATCTCGCTGTCCGCCATTTCGGGAAGCAGCACATACGGAGCCTGAAAAGCATAGTATGCCCGGTCGCCCTCCACAACAATTCCTTCGGTCCGCTCCACCCCATAATCAGCCAGAAGGCCGTATAGGTTATCCAAGCTGTCATCCTCCGCAGGGCCGGCCATAACAAAAAGCTTTCCGCCGCCGGCCACATAATCGGACAGCATTTTTCCTTCCTCCTGTGAAATGTCACCGGACGGTCCGTAGATGAGAATACAGTCCGCTTCTTCCGGGATTTCATCTACGTTCAGCAGGGAGAGAGTGTGAAGCTCTATATTTTCCTTTTCCATCTGCTCCTGAAAAGAATCCGGCAGTTCTTTTTCTCCGTGTCCTTCCAGTACATAAACCTGGGGAAGCTCTTCATTTACCACATAATCAATTGCTGAGGTAATCGCACCCTCCCCGTCAAAGGAGGTGTTATAGGAGTAGGAATACATATCTGCCTCCTGTATATAAATATCGCCGTAGCTGATATAACGGCTCCGATCCCCACATTCCACAATCAGGCTGTTGTTCTCTACGGTCTCATCCGTATACTGGGCGGCAAAGGTGGGAAACACATCGGGATTCTTCTTCACGATCTCAATGTGTTCGGAAAGGCTGTCGTATTTACCGAGCAGGTTTTCCAATACTTCATCCTCCTCATCGGACTGCACCACCCAATAGACGGTGACATCCTGCTTCAGTGCGTTGACAACTGCCTTGGTATTGCTGGTAATGGAGTAAAGCTTCGCGGAACTGATATCATATTTGGTTGCAGCCGACGGCAGGGCAGAAGCAAAAACATTGACTACAATCAATATGGCCAGTACAATGCCGATAATCACCAGGGAATAGGAGCCTCCCCGCAGGGCTATTTTATATTTCATCAGTTATACCTCCTCTTTTCCAGAGATTGTACGGAGAGAAACAGGAAAAAGGCCGCAAAGGTCACATAATAGACAACCGCTGTCAGATCAAAGACTCCGTTTACAAAGCTGTAAAACCGCTCGAACAGGGAAAGCTTTGTGACGATTTTCGGCAACAGGCCTTCGAATTTTGTTACATCCATATAAAAAGCCGCAATTGTAACGGCAAGCAGCACAAGCCCCGTTCCAAAGGCCAATCCCTCGTTTTTTGTCAAATGGCGGATCACCCATGCCAGAACAAAAATCATGGCGCAAATGACAACGGCGGATCCAAATGCCGTAGAGGAAATGTACTCGGAAAGACTGACACTGTAATAATTCAGCAGTATAACGGCAATCCCGATTCCGGCCGCAAAGCCCTGGCTGTCTGTTAAAGATGAGATAAACAGCCCAAGGGCCAGCAATGCCGCTCCCATAAGGAAAAAAGCTGCAATCGATCCATAGGAGGTCAAAAGATATACATCGCCGAACTGTGAAAATATCAGCGGATACAGGCAAATGATACACAGGGGAATAAAATAAACAATCAGAAGTGCCAAATACTTTCCCATAATGACCTGTGCGGCGGTAATGGGAAGGGAATATAAAAGCTGGTCTGTCTTCTGCTTCCGCTCCTCCGCAATGACCCGCATGGTCAGAATCGGCACAATCACAACAAATACAAGACAGCCAAAGCTTAATACATATTCAAAATTGCTGACGGCCGCCTGGAGATTGTAGAGCATGGAGCCGATTCCGATAAAGGCCAGCAAAAAAGCGCCGAATAGATAGGCTGTCAGGGAGTGAAAATAAAGCCTAAGCTCATGCTTCAATACCGCAGTCATTTTTCATTCGCCTCCTTTTCCTTTACAATCTCAAGCCTTTCCTCCGAACCGGGGCCGCCCTCCGTAAGTTCGATAAAGACGTCCTCCAGATTTGCTTTCTTTACGGCCATTTCAAAGAGGGGCTTTTTCTTTTTGGCAAAGGCTGAGAATACGGAGCCGGATACTTCATAAATATTGTCATGATCCGTCCGCAAATGCGCCACATGAAAGCCGGTGTTCCTTGTTTCTACAAGTATCTCCGTGATGTGCCCTGTTTCCGCCAGAATTTCCCTGATTTCCTCCTCTTCCATTTGAACGGTAATCAAGATCTCACCCGGCGCAAGCAGCCGTTTTTCTAATTGTTCCGGGCCGTCAAAGGCAATCAGCTTTCCTTTTGCAATAATCAGGATTTGATCACAGATAGCCTGAACCTCGGAAAGTATATGAGAGCTGAAAATAACGGTATGGTTTTTTCCCAGCTCTTTGATAAGAGCGCGGATCTCTATGATCTGAATGGGATCAAGACCCACGGTAGGCTCATCCAGGATAATGACCCTTGGATTTCCCAAAAGGGCCTGTGCGATTCCCACCCTCTGCTTATATCCCTTGGAGAGCGTCGAAATACGCCGGTTTTCCATCTCCGCAATTTTTGTCTGCTCCATTACATCGGCTATCTGCTGCTCCAGCCCGGTTCCCCGCAGTCCTTTTGCCTCTCCCACAAACCGCAGATATTCCTTTGGCGTTTGTAGCCGAGCAAAATTTTTGTCAAAAACTATTAAGCTATTTGACAAAGACTTTCGGAAAATATTTACCGTTTTCATACAAAAAAGGACGTCTTTCAGTCAACGTCCTTTTTTGCCTTCTGGTTTCCATGTTCTTCAATTATCAAGTGTTTACCCGTTTTAGGTATTTTATTAGGAGTAACCTCTATCAATTCGCCTACTGTACACCCTAAAGCTTCACATATCTTATCCAGATGTTCCACTCTCAAACTAACTACGATTTCGTGATACCATTCACTAATTGTATTTGGCCTTATTCCGGTTAACTCTGATAATTCTTTTTGCGACATGCGCCTTTCACCCAGAAGCTTTGATAAATGAATCTTAACCATAATAATGCCCCTGATAAATATTATCACAATCCGTTTTATTATTATGGTTTTTGATATTTTATATCGAAAAACGTTACTAAAAGTTTTTAATAATAAGCTCTTTAAAACAAGGTCTACTATCTCTATTTACCAAATTATTCACTCTCTCTATTTCAATTATATTATATTTGTTATAGAGATTCCGTATATACTCACAATCATTATATGACAAAACAAACTTTCCTTTAATCTTATCTAAATTCTCCTTTAATCTTATATGATCCTCTAGAAAAAATTTGTCCAAATAATACTTTTCCGCCTCATAGTATGGTGGGTCAAGATAAAATAAAGTATTTTTTCTGTCGTAGTTATGAAGAACCCTTTGAAAGTCTAAATTTTCAATGACTACTTTATTCAATCGTTTTGAAATTTTGTCCAGGTATTCTACCGCTTTTTCCATATTACGAGATCGTAAGCCATAAGAACGTAAATCTGAACCAAAGCTTTCTTTAATTAATATATAAAATCTTGCTGCCTTTTGAATATCTGTCATTCCTCTAAGCTCCAATTGCTCTTTTGAATCAAAAAATTGTTCTCTGGAGCTAAAAGTATACTTTAATTCTTCTTGAACTGCCTTAGAATGATATTTAATACAACGAAATAAATTGATCAAATTTCCATTTATATCATTATATACTTCTATCTGAGCATGTCTTTCTAAAGAAAACAAGACCCATCCTGCTCCGCCAAAAACCTCGACATATCTTTCATATGTACCATACTCCGGAAACTGCTCAATAATTTTCTTGCGAAGTATTTTTTTGCCGCCAATCCAACTTATAAAACTATCCATTGTTTCATTCCTTCTTTCCTAAAATAATTGGGGACATTATTTAGGTTGGAATTAAAATTAGTTCATTAAATTTGATAGCTCTGCCTCTTTTTCATTTATCCTATCCCTTATTTCCTGCCTTTCTTCATGTAATGTTATAAAATCATATTCACACACTTTATCTGCAAGAGAATACTCATACCCTTTGATAATTTTGTAATCTGATGACTGCAGCGTGTCCTTTAAGCAATCTATTTCATTCTGTTTTTCTATGATTTTTTGTTGTAATTCTTGTTCTTTCAACTCCTCCTGCGATAGCTCTGGAATTTCTAACTTTTCAGGTTCCATATAAACAGTTTGATCATTACTTAAAATATAACCGGCTTCTATTTGTTTAAATATAGTATTAAAGTCAGTAAAGTCACCATAGATTCTTTCTTTACTATCAACCAAATAAAATCCGTTTTGTAGCCGCTCCGGTTTTGGTATATTTTTTTCAAACAATACTTTCACTTTATTTATATCAATCTTTTTGATAGTTCCAAAATAAATTTTGTCATTAATTTTAATTCTTTCATTCATAATTTTATTAAATCCTTTCTTTATAAAAATGTTTTAAGATGTAAATGTGAAATTGCATCCGGTTGGGAGTATTTATATGTCGCTTGATTCCACAGACCCTTCCTTGCTATTTGGAGGGACCTGGGAACGGATTGAAGGGCGGTTCCTTCTGGCGGCCAGCAATACTTATAAGGCTGAGGAAACAGGCGGAGAAGCCACTCATAAATTGACTGTAGCTGAAATGCCAAGCCATAGTCATAGTATCACCAATGCAGGTGGCCTTATGGGTTGGGCAGGAGTAAAAAATTTAAGTGCTCCCGAGAGTAATAATGGAACTATCACTAATCAAGCCAAACTTTCGAATGCTGGTAACTCAGCCGCCCATAATAACATGCCACCTTATCTGTCTGTGTATATGTGGAGGCGAATATCATAGCATTTTATAAAAATTTGATCGGATCACGGTTGCAACAAAACTTAAAAAATGAAGCTGTCCATGTATACAGCTAAACAGGTTCACCGACAAAAGTTATGTTAGAACTACAACCAAGCCGCCCTTTACTTGATTCTGCTTGACCGACCTGAACAGAAAAGGTCTCTCCCTTTTTTAAATTGATAGTATACTTTAATGTTTCAGTCCGGCTCGCTCCAACGCTAGACAAGTAAGCATATGCAAAATTTGACACAATAGAATTATTTTTATAATAATAGGCTTTATATGCTTTTGGTCCATCTTGGGCCCCTACGCTTAACCAGCCGGATACCGTTACTTTACAATCACAGTTTGCCTTAACAATTGCCCCTTTTGAACCCCAAGAGAGTACATCCCCGGACATCGTACCTCTTGAATAGGTTTCATTTTTGTCGCCAGGAGAAGCAGAATTAGCTATCATAGATGTAGAAAACTCAAATGAAAAGTACCCTGATACAGCGCCACTTGAATTAGTATATTTCTGCCATATCAAAATATCATTGCAATAAATTTTTTGTAAATCAATGTCGTTGCATAAAATTTTACTGCCTGGAGATATTGGACTGCCATTAACAATTAGAGGCATTATTTCACCTCCTCTGTGTCTGGCTCTGGAAGAGTAATGGTTAGAGTAGATCCATCTAAAACAAATGTAGGTAATTTCACACTTAGGGCTTATTTTACCCTTCATGTTATACTATCCCCATAAAAAT
>OFFT01000934.1_pt1 | contig 18934 bp, 20 predicted proteins | sample 1521581 | NCBI WGS metagenome assembly OFFT01 (sample SAMEA3504084, study PRJEB24116) | mouse gut metagenome | biome: mouse gut; feature: mouse-associated habitat; material: faeces | place: Denmark | collected 2011
GCCCTAATAAAGATGCTACAACTGTTGTAGACACTCCGTTGCATTTTAATTTAGACGAGAATATTCTTCGATACGCATGTATGCTTTTATAAGGTATTCCAATCTGTTTGCATTTATTTTTTGCACAGGAAGATAATACAGGTGCATGAATTATTCTACAAAAACACAAAAACATATATATTTCAACCATGAAATCACGTTTTCAAGACGAATAATTCTACAGTATACACGTTCAGATAGAACTATAAAAGGTAGCCTATATTGCATCCATCAATATAGACTACCTCCTTTTAATTACTACTCTATATCTTTTTTAATCGTAATACCCATATTTCTGACATATCTCATGAATTGTTTCAGCATAAATACTTCTAGAATGTTTTTTTGGATTATTATTGTGATTCTTCTTGTATAAATACAAATCTAACACTTTCTGCCAATATTCACAATCTTTGATCCAATCCGCTTTTTCTTCTAATAAATAGAATCCTTGTGGCTGCTTTTGCCAGGAATAGCTTTTTTGCTTCTTATGAAAATGTATATATTTTTGTCTCTCGTTGCCATCATCATCTGTATAATCATTTACAATGGCGAAATCACAGCTATGTAGTATTCTTGAATTATTTTGATCTTTGACCTTGATTGTAATAACCCTTGTAGAATCTTCAGCATTATCATATCCATAGTGATGGACAACTTTATCAAGTTCAAGCCTGAATTTAGTTTTGATTGCTTTTGCCGAATATCTACAATCATCATCATTAACATAAATATTAACATCAAAATCGAAACCTATGTTAGATTTTACATCTTGAGTTACCATATTTCGTTCGGCGCTGCCTACAAAATAAAACTGAAACGTAAAATCCTGGCAAACCGCATTTTGCACAGCATGGATGATTGATATCAGGTTCTTTTTTACTGGGGATAATTGTTGTCTTGAAACATACTCAAAATTGTACATTCTTTTTTCTCCTTTTAATTTTATTCCCATGCCGTCCATCTAACATACGTTAAATCATTTTATTATACTACTATTCCAAAATTTATCAAGGTTTTTTCAGAATTTTTTTATTATATTTTTATTCTGTAATAAAAAGACTTTGTATGACGTTATTCGAATCAAATACCGTAAGATTTTGTTCGTATTGATTAGAACCATTCCCTTGATGCATTCCATAAATTCTTTCAAGTTCTTTCATACATCTTCCCAGCTTAACGGGATTAGGATGACCAATACCTCTCTGGCAAATATTGATTTCAATGAAAGCCTTTATAGTCGAATTTTCGTCTTTGAATAAATTCTTTCAAATCTGTACAACCTATATCCTATATCCTATATTTTATAAATATGGAGTGATTGAAATGATAATAACACTAAATCAAATTTTAGAAGATAAGGGAATTTCACAAAATCAGCTTGCAAAAGATACTGGAATTTCTGTTGAAACAATCAGGAATTTTAAGAACAATAAGACTACCCGGATCAGTTTTAACATTCTTGAAAAGATATGTAACTATTTGGATTGTGAGGTTGAAGATATTATGTGTTTGGAGAAGTAAGGATGATTGTATTCCTTTCTGCCATTTACAATGGCATATATGGTAACAATCTTACACATCCGCGCAATGTGCCTGGTCAATAACCTTTCCATCTTCTCTAATTTTCCCATTGCGCGGGTAAGGCTGCCGTCTATGCTCCCCTCGGAAATTGGCTTTGCTGCTTTTCCTAAATTATTCCACCTCCGTCCGGCAGAATTATTTCACCGTCATCACTACTTACATTAAAAAATCCAACTCCATGTTTTTGTGCTAATGTCCGCATAAATTCGTATGCTTCATCTGCTACCGACCAAGAAAATGCCGCATATATTACCTCCCGCCCTATGCTGTAATCTGTCAAATGCCTTTCTAAATTTTCATCCGCATCAAGTAAATCTGCATCTGGGGAATAGTCACCGTTCATTGGTGGAAATGTATTTTTCATTTCCATAAACCAATTTTGCAATGCCAAAGAAGATACGCCAATAGATTGATAATCGTGCTCTTCATTCCATTCAGTTTGTTTTTCAAACCACAACATAAATTCCTTTTTTGTGCTGGGAGCCTTTGTTTTCTCAAAAACCATTAAATCATAACTCATACCTATTGTTCCTTTCATAATTATTTAACTTTTTCTGTTCCATCTTACAATGAGGAGAACGATCATCTGGCAGCCCTTTCAAACACATATTTCTTCTCACAAGACAAATCCGCCCTGTACTTATAATCCAATCGATCAAAAGACTTCAAATCCTCCATATTCTCGATCTGATTTTCTGCCATAAACCGCACCATCTCACCCCTTGCCATCTTTGCATAAGTGCCTTTTGTAACAAACTTACCTTGCGCCATTTCACCAAACACACAAGTAAGGCAGACGTCGCCAGGCGACAGATATTTCTCAATGCATTTGGCATACTCTTTTGACGCCAGATTAATTATGATCCCGGATTCGTCGCGTATCTCCTGATAAAGCCTGTCTCCCCAAAAACCATACAAATCCTTGCTGCCCAAAATCCCTGCCTTCACCTGCATTTCCAACCGATACGGCTTCACTCCGTCCAGGGGTTTTAAAACGCCATAAAACGCAGACAGGATTCGTAAACGTTCCTGAATATAGGCAAGGTGTTTTTCTTCAAATACAGACGGAGCCATATATTGAAACGCAATGCCCTCATAGGAAAGGATTGCGGGCGTCAGGTTTTTGTTCAGATCCATGTGTTTTAATCTGTTAAAATTCTGTTCCGCTATTTTATCATTGCAGTTCCATAACGCCTTTAATTCTTCATACGATTTTGATCTAAGCCACCCAAGAATCTCTTCCGCCTGCCTGATCAATACCGGCAATCCGGCAGTTTCAAAAGATTCCGTGTCCTCGTTCATCTTTTTCGCCGGAGATAAGATAATCTTCATTACAATTCACCCACCATTTTTTCCGGAGCAGGCGCAGATTTTCCGTTGTTATTCCAATGCGCCCGTATTACTTTCATCCAAAAAAACGGAAAAACACATATCCTGCAAGCGCCATATGAAACATACCGATCACTGGCATTCCAATCACAAAATACCAGTGCTTTGTCTTATGCCGGAACAAATACATCCCACCCCATGTTCCAATGCTGCCTCCCAAAAGGCTAACAAGAAACAAAGTCGCTTCCGGTATCCTCCACACATGCCGTTTCGCCCTGCTTTTATCTATTCCCATAACAGCCAGGCCCGCTATATTCATAATGAAACTGTAAAAAACTATTATACTAAGAAAATTCAAATGCAACGCCTCTCCTTTCCAAAATTATGTGAAACGCAGCCTGCTGCAAACCCTTTCGTACTCCCTTGCTGCATTTGTACTTCATATATATCAGCACACACTGCGTTAAGTTTGCAGGAGCAGCGTCGGTTGTTGCGATAGATTCCAGCTTTTGTGTGAAAGATTCGCATATCAGCTGCAAAAACTTGTCGTTTTCTAATATCACGCTTTTGTTTCTTTCGATAGGCAAAGCAGGGCAGATCACATCTCCAAACAAGACATATGTCCGCTTTTTTACCTATTATAGCGTATATTGCAAAAAACACAAGAGTAACGTATAGAGGTTAATTCGAATAACACAGTATTTAGAAAAAGCATTCAAAAGCGATTACGCATATGGGATTTCCAGCGGGGAACCCATGAACGGCTGGTCAGCAGCGTATTCATAAGGATTATTTACCAAACTGTTTCGTTCCTGTTCCACCCATTGAAGAACAACAACGAATCGTAAAAAAACTGGAGCAACTGCTTCCTCTTTGTGAAACATGATAGGGTATGATTGTCTGACAAGAGCAAAGAAAGATAGACGATATGTTCATGACTATATCGAACGGGAAGTCTAAAAGGGTTATGGCGCCTTATGTAAAAAACACGCCATAACCCCACCCTGTTTTTATATTCTGCTTCTATTTTAAAACCTGGTTTTTTTAACCATCTGGATATATTCCCGGTTATTCCGCGTCCTCGCAAACATATTTAGGACGGATTCCACCGCATCGTTTGATTTGGATCCGTTGAACGCCTTGCGCATCATATCCACCGCTTCCTGTTCTTCCTGCTCAAGCAGCAGATCTTCGCGCCGCGTGCCTGATTTTACGATATCGAGAGCCGGGAATACGCGCTTTTCGGAAAGCTTGCGATCTAACACCAGCTCCATATTTCCGGTACCTTTAAACTCCTCAAAAATTACGTCGTCCATTTTGCTTCCGGTATCCACGAGGGCCGTTGCCAGTATGGTAAGGCTGCCTCCCTCGCGCATGTTGCGCGCCGCGCCGAAAAAGCGTTTCGGCATATGCAGAGCCGCCGGATCCAGGCCGCCGGATAAAGTCCTTCCGCTGGGGGGTACCGTAAGGTTATACGCCCGGGCCAAACGGGTGATACTGTCTAACAAAATGGTTACGTCCTTGTGGTGTTCCACCAGGCGTTTGGCGCGTTCAATGACCATTTCCGAAACACGCTTGTGATGCTCCGGCAGTTCGTCAAACGTAGAGTAAATGACTTCCACATGACGCCCCTCGATAGCCTCTTTGATGTCGGTAACTTCCTCCGGACGTTCGTCTATCAGCAGTATAATCAGGTGCATATCCGGATTTCCCTTGGTGACCGCCTTTGCGATCTGCTTTAACAGCGTAGTTTTTCCTGCTTTGGGCGGGGAAACAATCATTCCTCTCTGCCCTTTGCCGATTGGCGAAACCAGATCTACAATCCGCATGGCAATGGACGCCCCGGGCTGTTCGAGGCGGATTCTTTCATTTGGGAAAACAGGCGTTAAATCTTCAAAATTTTTCCTGCGCTGGGCCACGCTTGGATGAAACCCGTTAATCGTATTTACATACAGCAGGGCGCTGAACTTTTCCTGTTGTGTTTTAATCCTCGTATTTCCGCTGATCATATCCCCTGTTTTTAAGTTAAACTTGCGGATTTGGGAAGGAGATACATAAACGTCCTTTTCCCCGGGCAGGTAGTTTTCGCAGCGGATAAACCCATAACCGTCCGGCATGACTTCCAAAATCCCGTTGGCCGTAATTCCGCTGTCTAACTCGTCTTTATCCACAGGAACCGACGTTTCCTGGATTTTGGGCTTTTGTTCCGTTTCCTGCGGCTTTGCCGGCGTTTCCTCGGATTTGGGTTTTGTTTCTTTTTCGTCTTCCTCAAGCATCAATTCTACCAGCTGGCTTTTTTTCAGACCGGACAAATGCCGCAAACCTCTCGCTTTTGCCAGATCCCTTAAAACGGTAACGGAAAGACTTTCATATTTTTCTCTCATTTCTGCTATCTCCTGTTTCTGTCTGTTTTTTATTTTATTTCTATATTTCTATGAGATTCCTGTCTGATATGACAATGACCGGCTGATAGGATACTCCGGCTGTCTGGATGTGTATGCCATACGGAATAAACCAATTAGTATACCAGCGAATATTTATTATACAATACCTTTCCCAAAATAGGAAGTCTTTTTTCTTGATTTGTCCTTTTTTTAATGCTATTATTAAAAGAAGTTTCGGGATTTTGGATGCGCCGGCAGGATAATCCTGGGCAGCCTGAAATTTGCAGAAACAGATTAAAGATAAAGGAGTGTCTGTACAATGGATTATGGAAAAAGGGCGTTAGATGCCCATAAAGAATGGAACGGCAAATTAGAAACCGTTTCCAAATCTCCGGTCAAAGACCGGGACGCGCTTTCAATCGCTTATACGCCGGGTGTAGCGGAACCCTGCAAAGTCATTGCCAAATCAAAAGAAGAGGCCTATACGTATACAATGAAAGCCAATACCGTCGCCGTTATTTCCGACGGGAGCGCAGTACTTGGCCTTGGCAATATCGGCCCGCTGGCCGCATTGCCCGTTATGGAAGGCAAATGCGTTTTGTTTAAAGAATTTGGCAATGTCAACGCCGTGCCCATCTGTTTAGACACCCAGGATACCGAAGAAATCATTCAAACGATAAAAAATATCGCGCCTGCCTTTGGCGGCATAAATTTAGAGGACATTTCTGCGCCGAGATGTTTTGAAATCGAGGAACGCTTAAAAGAAACGCTCTCCATCCCGGTTTTTCATGACGATCAACACGGCACCGCTATCGTAGTGCTTGCAGGCATTATAAACGCTTTAAAAGTTACAAACAAGGCAAAAGAAGACTGTAAAGTCGTTATAAACGGCGCAGGTTCCGCCGGGATCGCCATTACAAAGCTGCTGCTAGCCTACGGCTTTTCGCACGTTACAATGTGCGACAAAAAAGGCATCATCGGCGAAGATTACCCGGATTTAAACTGGATGCAGCAGTCCATGACCAAATGCACAAACTTAGAAAATGCGCACGGCACGCTTTCTGACGCCTTAGCAGGCGCCGATATATTTGTAGGCGTTTCCGCCCCCGGGATTGTAACAAAAGAAATGGTTGCTTCCATGAACCGGGACGCCATTTTGTTTGCCATGGCAAACCCGGTACCCGAAATTATGCCGGATGACGCAAAAGAAGCAGGCGCAAAAGTAGTCGGCACCGGACGAAGCGACTTTCCAAACCAGATCAATAACGTCGTTGCCTTTCCCGGCATTTTTAAGGGCGCTTTAGAAGGCCGCGCATGCCAGATTACGGAAGAGATGAAATTAGCCGCTGCAAAGGCCATTGCGGGGCTTGTAAGCGATGATATGTTAAGCGAAGATTTTATTATGCCGGAAGCTTTTGACCCGCGTGTGGCAGAGGCTGTCAGCAATGCCGTAAAAGCCCATATCCGCGGTTAAGTTCCCGGCCAAGAAAAGGAGGTACCGCATGGCAGAGCCAAACACCATCTACAAAGTTACCATTTTAGCCATGCTTGACAAAGTGGATTTTCCCCTTTCCAATACCCAGATTTCGAATTTTTTTCTGGATCACAATTATACGGACTATTTTACTATCCAACAGACCATAAACGGCCTCTTAGATTCCGGGCTGCTGCGTTATGAATCCAACCACAGCAACACCCAGTATTTTATAACGGCGCCCGGGCGGGATACGCTGAAATTTTTTGAAGACAAAATCACGCCTGCGATTGAAGAGGATTTGAACGCCTATTTTGAAAAAAACCAGATGGATTTAAAGAATGAAAACGCCGTGATTGCGGATTACTACAAATCCACGGCAAAAGGCTTCGACGTCCGCTGCCAGCTCAAAGAACGCAATATTCCCGTCGTTGATTTGACGCTGCACGTCAAAACCAAAGCGCAGGCCGACGCCATCTGCAAAAACTGGCAGGAACAGACTATGGAAATTTATGCATATCTGATGGATACCCTGATCCGGTAACAAAAAAGAATCCGGATTTGACGCATTGGAACATGAAAAAACCCCGTGCTGCCCAAAAAACTGGCAGCCCGGGGCTTTTTCATTTCTATGGTTATTACAATTGCGCCAGAATTTCCAGCGCCCTGTTTTTTACTATCACGTCCGCATGTTCTTCCAGAAAATTACTGCGCATGCTGTCTTTTTCAATCGATTTGGCATATTCCATGGAAGCCGTTACAAATTCGTATACATATCCTCTGGCGCTTTTGTTTAAATCCGCCCACAGGAAATACTGCTTTTTCTGATCGAGATAATACAGACGGCTTTTTGCCGCCGGGTTATGAGGAAGTACCTGACAGAACTTTCTGGCATTGGAAAACGAAACAAAAGTCAGCAGGTAAGCATAACCTTCCCTGTCCCCTTCAATTATCTCTTCCTTTTGCTGGCCGCCGGCCTCTTTTAAAATGTCGTCTTTGACATCCGGCTGCGCTTCCACAGCCTCTTTTTCTGTAGAAGATCCGAACATATTACGGATATGCTCTAATATTTCCGCACTGCTGACATGGCTTTCCGAAAATGTCAGCACAATTTCATCCTCTGACATAATTGCTGCCTGGATGGACATCATGTTGCCGGTTGCCTTAAATCCCACTTCATCCTCAGCAATCCGAATCAGCTTTTCTAAAAATTCTCTGGCATTGGGGGTATTTGCAAAAAAATCATCCAATTCAATGCCATTTTGTTCCAAATCGTCCTGCGTTAAGGTGCAGCGCAGAGAACCATTTTCCATTTTCTCAAACTTCATCATGTATCACATCCTTACTTATATCCCCTGTTGACTACTCCTGCATCGCTGCCATAAGCGCAGGTATCAGCTGTTTCTTTCTGGATACTACGCCCCTTAAAAAATAGCCGTTTTCTTCTTTGGCAGAAGAAAAAGCCTCTTTTAAGATTGGTTCCGCGTCTTCGCCGGCACAAAGCAATAGGGTAGATTCTTCTAAAATATCGGTCAGCATCACAAATACCATATCGAGCCTGTGCGCATTTAAGGCGCCCGGAAGAAACGTCTTTAGCTTTATACGCACCGTTTCAAGCTCTTCTTTGCTCATTGCGCTCAGCTGCGCCACGCCAAATTCGTATTTTCCAATCGTAAACGTTTTAAAATCCTGATAAAAAATCTCTTCCGCTGTTTTGCGGTTGAAATCGCTGCCCGCCTGGAACATATTCTTTGCAAGTAATTCAATTTCAATTCCGGCAATAATCGCCAGATCTTCAGCCGCCGCCCGATCTGTTTTCGTACAAGTAGGCGAACGGAACATTAACGTATCTGAGATAATTGCCGCGCATAAAATCCCTGCGATATCCTCCGGAACGGCAATATTATGCTCCTGGTACATCTGGTAAATAATCGTCGATGTGCATCCTAACGGCTGGTTCCGGAAAAACACCGGAGAAATCGTCTCTAAGCTTCCCAGCCTGTGATGGTCAATAATTTCCAATATTTCTGCGCCGTCAAATCCGTCCACGGCCTGTGTTTTTTCATTGTGGTCAACAAGAATGATTTTCTTTTTCTGGGTATTTAACAGATATCGTCTGGAAATCATACCTATATAATGGTTTTCTTCATCCACAATCGGGAAATCCCGGTGGCGTACCTTTGACATGACGTCCCTGACATCTTCCACATAGTCCTCAATGTGAAATTGTATCAGCTTTTCTTTGGTCATAAAATGTTTGATTGGAATGCTTTGGTTTATCAGCCTTGCCGCCGTAAAAATATCATACGGCGTCCCAATCACAACGCAGTCGCGTTTATCCGCAAAACGGATGATTTCTTCGCTGACTGTAAATCCGGAACAGACTACTATGCAGCTTGCGTTGTGCTCTATGGCCTGCATCTGGGAATCGTAGTGATCCCCTAAGATCACAAGATCGTCCCGGCTCATAAAGCTTTCTTCCCAGTCATAGCCAAACGACGCTACAACGACTTTGCCCCTTACAAAATAAGCGTGCTCGTTTCCCGCCAGTATGCTGCCGCCCAGGGTTTCCGCAATATTCTTATAAGGCGTTTTGGCTGCCGCAAGAATCTGGTTATCGTAAACGTCCATATAAGAGGTTGCGATATCCCTTGTCACAATCAGGCCGCGGAGGCAGCCGGTTGCATTGGTGACGGCCAGCGTAACAACATTTTGCATATTCATCAGTTCCCATGCACGCTTCATGGATATCGTCTCATTCACGCCCGCCGTACGCCGGAACGAAATATCTTTGATCTGGGCCCCGACGTCGGTTACCAGTTCCGGCTCTTCCATGCGGAAATAATCCAGCACATACCGGGTCTCTTCGCTGATGCTCCCGGCGCGTTTGGGTTCATGGCGGATATCGCTGATTTTATTTTTCAAATCCGCATATGCAATCGCCGCACAGATAGAATCCGTATCCGGGTTTTTATGCCCGATAATCCAAACTTTTTTTTCCTGGTTTAAACTCATGCCCCTACCTCGCTATCTCTCGTCCTTATCTGCAGTCAGTACAGCCGCCCGGCCGTTTCATACGTTATATATATTCCAAAATCACCGGAAAGTTTCCTGTCAAATCAGGCCCATAGCAAAGAGGATAACTGCCGCTGTGCCCGCTAAGTTCAGTAAAGCAAGCACTGTAATCACTTTTACCGTATTTTTCATCGGCTCAAGCTGCGCAACCTGTTCTTTAACGGCATCTAACTTCCGGTCAGATTCTTCAATCAAAGTCTGCATATTGCGGTAACATTTCACATCTTCATTATGTACTTTCTCGCAGATTTCATCCCGAATCTTTTCAAATTTACCGTTTAAGCCGTTTACGGTTTCCGTCAGTTTTTCGTTTTGTTCGGCTATCATAGCCCGGACTTCTTCGTTTTGTTCGGCACAGTTTACGGCATTTTCCGCAAGGCGCTCGGCAAAGGTTTCATTCAGTTCGTTTAACCTTGCGTCAACCTTTGAAACCAGAACGCTAATCTGTTCCCCGACGCCAGAAACCATACGTTCCGCCGCGTCACGGCGTTTTTCTATCATATCCGAAAGTTCTTTTGCCGTCTCTTCCCGTTCTGTTACAACTTCGTGCAGCTCCTGCACCCTATTGGCTTTCGTTGCCAGCAGTCCGTGGAGCTGCTTTGCTTTTTCCCTAAATTCATCGATCTGGCTTAATAAAAAATCCTCTTTTTCCACGTTTTTATTTGTCCTTTCCCGTTCTGTTTTTCGGCGGCCTGCAAACTTCTTAAATTTTAAAAGCCCATTTCCCATAATCTTTTCCCCCTATAGTCCGCCTGTATGCTGATAATCTGTTTACCCATTACTGATTTTAGCATTATCGCAAAAGCTTGTAAAGAGTTTTGCGGCAGTTCTGCCTGAAAGAAGGGCTTAACGGGGATAAAAGTAAAAAAAGCCGCAAAACCTTTGTCTCCAAAGCGTCTGCAGCTTCTTTTACCATGTATACCAACTTATCCTTCTATGACTGGGAACGTAATCACTACCTTAAACAAATCTCCGTCCACAACCAGTTCAAATTCCCCGTGCATCAGTTCCGTCAGGCTTTTTGCAATCGAAAGCCCAAGCCCGTTGCCTTCCGTATTTCGGGAACTGTCCCCCCGCACAAAACGCTTCATCAGTTCTTCACTGTCAATATTAAGCGCATACTTTGAAATGTTGCGGAAAATAATCCTTCCCTGCTGTTCCTTTTTTTCCATATTTACATATGCCCGGGTAGCCGGCTGGGCATATTTGCAGATATTATTCATCAGATTGTCAAAAATGCGCCACAAATGCCTGGGATCGGCGGAAATAATAACCGGCTCCTCATTGCCCTTTACAATCAGTTCAACCTGGTTTGACTTTAATTTCTCCTCAAATTCCCCGATGGTCTGCGTCAGCATTACCTGCGCGTCGCAGTCCTCCCATGCAACAGACAGGCTTCCGGTAGAAGCCTTAGACGCTTCCATCAAATCCTCGATCAATTTTTTCAACCGCGTGGACTGGCGGCTTAATACTGCTATATACTCCTGTACGGCCGGATTTTCGATCTCTTCTTTTTCGAGCAAATCCACATAATTAATAATGGAAGTCAACGGCGTCTTAATGTCATGGCTTACATTTGTAATCAGTTCTGTCTGGAACCGTTCGCTTTTCAGCTGTTCGGCTACGGCGCTGTGGATGCCTTCCCGGATATGGTTTAGATTGTCGCCATGCGCCTTTAAATCCCAGAACATACGGCTTGTATCAATACGGCTGTCCATTTCTCCGTTGGAAAGCTTTTCCCCGGCCTGCTGCAGTTTTTTCATCTGCAGCAAACAGACGGTAAGGAACGCATACAAAACCAGCTTTTCTAAAAACCAAAGCCTTACCCGGGCGCCTGGGGCGTAAGCCGTAGCAGAAAGCCCCAAAAACTCCAAAACCGCAAGGAGCGCCATCAGTCCCCATGCCTTCCATATCATTGGAAACGCCTGCTGCAGCTTTGCGGCGCTTCTGCGCAGAAAACCGCATAACTTCGTACAGATACGCCAGCAAAGGGTATTTTTCCACCATTTTCCCAGTTTCAGCCGTATTGCGACATCCATACAACATACAAGCGCCAAAATTTCTGCAAAAAGCGCCAGAAACATCCCTGCCCAGATTGAAATCTTAATATCTCGGATTACCTTGATACAGTATGCCTCTGTTAAAAGCATCCCCCAAAACAAGCCTGCTGCAAGCGCCGCAAACACATCCAACGGCATTTTTTCCAGCCAGCCGGCCGTAACTTCAGAAGACGCCTTATGTCCCGCCCCTGTCATCCATACGCCAAAAGAACCGAAAAACAAAATACCGCAAACAAGCAGGACGGCAAACGCCGTGTACCTCATTGAAAAAAAGAACTGTATCAGGGCTCTGGACTGGACAAAAAAGTCCTGTTTCTGCCAGTTGCCGATTTTTCCAAGCAGGCTTTGATGAAAATAATCCCCGTCCGTGTCCAGCGGCTCGTTTACATAAGAAAGGACATAATAAGGTACGGTATCTTTGATATTCCCCGTATACGTTGTAATATATCCGTTCTCAAGCATGAAATCCAGATAATTGGAATCATCCATATCGTCCGATACAACCGTCCCATATTCCGAAATATCTCTTTGCTGCACAATCACAACATCCGCCAGATACCAGGTCTGCCCGTTCATATAAATCTGATCGCTGCCGTTTACCCAGAAATATTCCATTTGCCCGTCCGGAAGTTCTTTTGACGCAATCGGATCGGCGTATATCTGCTCCTGCCCTTCTTCCCAGGAATATACCACCTGCCATTCTGCCGGCTCCCCTGAATCTGAATAACCCGGGATTTGCACATAAGGCGTAACCGGATAAATCATATTGCCTGCTTTGCAGTAAAATTTCCTGGTATCCCTGGTATAAAAACACAGCTCAACCGCTTCTTTATACGTATTATATTCTCCTTCGCTGTTATAAATATAAAAACTGTCAAACAGGGAATTTCCGGCGCGTATGTTTGTGTTGTCCCCTAAGCTGTAGGAGTGGATATACAGCATGTCTTTTGATACGTCCTGATCAAAATGATATACCTCATAAAGCCTTTTATCGTTCAGGTCCAGTTCATCTATTTTGTCTGTTTGCAGAACCCCGTAACAAAAATTGGTGTCTTTTAAAGAATCTTGCCCAAAATCTTCTTCAAAGCCCGCAGCCGCCCGGATGGAATATTTATTGCAAATGCTGCTCTTTGCCTCTTCCCAGACTTCCTGTTCACTTTTGCTGTAGATTCCTTTGGAATGTCCCGCTATTATGAACAGGACAGAACCTGCCATCAGATTGAAGCTGACTATGCACAGAATCATAGCGCAAATTTTTACCCATCTTTTATAACAAAACCGCATCATCCGTTATCATCCTCCATTTTATACCCCCTGCCCCAAACGACTTTTAAATAGCGCGGGTTTGCAGGGTCGTACTCTAATTTTTCGCGGAGGTGCCGGATATGTACCGCAACCGTATTTTCTGTGCCGAACGCTACGTCCTTCCAAACCTGCTGGTAAATCTGTGCCGGTGAAAAGACTTGCCCTTTGTGTTCGAGCAGCAACTTTAAAATGTCATATTCTGTACGGGTCAACGACACGACGTCCCCGTCAAGCGTTACTTCCTTGGCTTTATCATCCACCTCAATCCCTCCGATGGAAAGCACATCTTCTTTTATCGCGCCGCCGCCAAGCTTCATATAGCGTCGGAGCTGTGATTTTACCCTTGCCTGCAGTTCCACCGGGTTAAAGGGTTTTGTAACATAGTCGTCGGCGCCTACGGTAAGCCCAAGCACTTTGTCTATATCCTCGCTTTTCGCAGTCAGCAGGATTACAGGAACGTTGCTGATTTCCCGTATTTTCACCATGGCGGTAATACCGTCCATAACCGGCATCATAATATCCATCAAAACTAAATGGATTTCTTTATCCCTTATGGCGCAAACCGCTTCCTGGCCGTTATACGCTTCCACCACTTCATAACCGTCGCTTGAAAGGTAAATCTGCAATGCAGATACAATATCTTTTTCGTCGTCACATACTAATATACGATACATAGCTTCCTCCATTTGTTTATGATATATCATGGGTTTATTGTAGCGAATTATTTATGAATTAAAAAGCTGGCAAGTATTTAAGATTTTCTTAAGATGAAATAAGATGAAAGCCTATAAAATGGGCATTTCCATCGTATTGTTACTAATTTGTTACTAACCACTAAGTTTTTACAAGCCCTTTTGGAGCCTAAAATAACTTTATTGTACCCCAAAAAGAAATACCGTCATTTAATGCCAATATCTAAAAAGGCAATAGATTTTTTCTACTGCCTTTTTCTCTCACTTACACTTATCTGCTTTGAATTTTCAACTCACTTTTGAGTGCTGCCGTCAGGATTGCAGAAAAATTCACCCCCGCCTTTTCAGCTTCAAAATTCAACCATGACGGTATTGTGCAATTTTTCTTGACCGCCCTCATATCGTTCTTTCTGCGATACTCCCCAAAATCCACATCCACAAGCGTCACAATATCCACCGCCGAATCAGCCTTTACCGCTGATACTACTGTTGGTTCTGGTAAAGGCTCTCCATCATCTTCCATATCAATTCCAACAACCCCTATTGCATCCCTTGCCATTTCGATTGCATCGGCAATATCTGTGCCTTGTGTATTGATTTCAAAATCCGGCACATATGCCACAATAAATTTTTCTCCCTGGGACAGAATAACTGGATATGCTTTTTTCATTCTGCTAACCTCCTTAACATGACTTTATATATTATATCCTGCGGATACAGGGCTTATTTCAGCCCGTTCCGCTTGATGATTGCTTTTGCTAAATCTTCATCTGTTTCTCTGTGCCTTACGATGCTCTCCCTCTTTCCGTCCTTTACATAGACATCATGGTTTCCACCGTGCCGTTTGAACTTCCAACCATTGCTTTCTAATAGCTTAATCAAGTCTTTTGTTTTCATTCCGTTCCCTCCTTATAATCATGCGCCTATTATACGTATATGTCAATACTTTTTTGCAGAAAAAAAGAGCATTTCTGCCCTTTTATAATACTATATTTTTTCCTGTATGCAATCTGTACGTATCCGCTTAAAGGCACTATATTCTCAGCATAAATTTAAAATGTCCCGGATTTCCCCAATAAAATACAAAGATCCAAATGCAACAGTCCGCTCATTCGTACCCGCCCGTACCGGTTTTCCCAAAAACGGCTGCAAGGCCTCTTTCAGATCCGTACGGCTTTCCGCCGGAATGCCGTGTTTCCGAAAATATTGAGCCAAATCTTCTGCTGCAAGCGCCCGTTCGCTCTTTGGCGTAACGGCAGTTACCTTTTGAGCCAAGGGCAGCATAAATTCCGCCATCTTCCGGTAATCTTTATCGGCCAAAACCCCCATAATAAAATGGAATTTTTCGCCCGGAAACATCTCGCGGAGGCTTTTTGCAAGCGCCGCAACGCCGTCCGAGTTGTGCGCGCCGTCGATCAGAAGATATGGTTCCTTACAAATGGTTTCCATCCTGCCTTTCCAAACCGTCTTTTCAATGCCGCGGTGAAGCGCGTCTTCCGTAACAGGATACCCAAGCTCCATTAATTCCCTGGCTGCAAGTATGGCTGCCAGCGCGTTTTCACGCTGATAGGCGCCGGGCATTTCCATCCGGTAGGCCTGTTCATCCGGATAACAAAATCCGGACTCAAGCGGGACAATTTTCGTCCCATCCACCGTGCAAAAAGGAATTTTCAGGCTGTCACAGCGTTGTTTTAGCGTTTCAAACGCTTCCGGCTCCTGAACCGAAAAAACCGCCCGGGTTCCTTTTTTTAAAATACCCGCTTTTTCTCCGGCAATTTCGGACAGCGTATCCCCTAAAACCTCCATATGATCATACCCTATTTTTGTAATGATACTGACCAAAGGCACGCCAACCGCATTCGTGGCGTCCAGCCGCCCGCCCAGGCCGGTTTCAAGCACCGCAAGCGTACAGCGCTGCTCCTTAAAATACAATAACGCCATGGCAAGGCAATAGTCAAACATCGTAGGCTGTACGCCGATATCCAGATCCAGCAGGAATTTTCCCAGCCTCGCCGCGTCCTGTTTTGGAATCCATCCTTTCCCCGTCCGGATGCGTTCCCTAAAATCAGTTAGATGCGGGGAGGTAAACAGCCCTGCGTGAATACCTGATTCTGTTAAAACAGCATGCAGAAAAGCCGCTGCAGAGCCTTTCCCGTTCGTCCCCGCTATGTGGATAAACGCAAGCCCCTCCTGGGGATTCCCTGCAGCAGCCAGTAATTTGCGGCTGATTGTTACTCCCGGTAAATTTCCAAACCGCCTTTTGCTTTCAATTGTATGAATCAATTCCTGATAGTCCATGTAAATCGTCCCGTTTGTTTATTTATCGTACGTTTTTTCGTCTGTGTAAGACGTTATACGGCTACAATAATGCCGCCGTCATTGGCATACATACTGCTGATTCCCGCCGTTTCCGCTATCACAATCTTCTTAAATTCCGTCGTTTTTTCGATCTCTGCTTTGACAAACTCCGCGCGCGCCGCACAGTTGCAGTGGGATATGGCGAGGATTTGGCTTTCGCTGTTTTTTACGGCGGCAAGAATCTCCTCCACCATTTTCTTTAAAGCTTTCTGAACGCCGCGCGCCTGGCCAAGCTGGCAAATCTGGCCGTCCGGCGTAGAGCCCATAATCGGCTTAATATTTAAAGCGTTTGCCACAAAAGCTTTTAGGTTGCTGAGCCTGCCGTTTTTGCGCAGCGTCTCCAATGTCTCCAGTACAAAAAAGGTCCGCTGGCTTTCAATATAGCGCCCGACTGACTGCACCGTCCCTTCAAAAGACATGCCTGCGTTTTCGCATTCCTGGGCTTTCATGCCGATTAAAGTCTCTCCGACGGAAGCGGAACAGGAATTAAACACATGGATTTTTTTTGCGTCTTTTCCATGTTCTTCTTCGTAAAGCTTCTTGGCAAGCACGGCGCTGTTGTAGGAGCCGCTCAGTTCTTTTGAAAGCGTTACAACGTAAATATGCTCCGCTTCCCCTTCAAATGCCTGCATATACGCTTCCGGGGAAGGGCAGGAGGATTTGGGGCCGGTGGGGCTTTCTTTGACTTTTGTCAGAAAATCCAGCTGATCAAATGTTTGATCGTCAACGATCCGGCAGCCGTTTACTTCCATTTCCAAAGCAACATTCTGGTAATGCCCATCTGACTTTAACTCTTCGGTCAATTCCCCGCAGCTGTCAATTATGATTTTATACATGCTTACCTCCAAAATAAGTTTCTATATTTTATGTTATTTCCATCTATTTGACATAGTTTCTATTACCAGATGTATCATATCATAAAAACCGCCTGATGTACAGTGGAAAATAATATCTGACGCACACTCCTTTTTTGTCCTGCATACTATATCCTAAACCACAGATCACCGAAAGGCTTCTTCCATGAACGCTTCCCACTACGATTATGCCGTAATCGGCGGCGATCTGCGCCAGGTATACCTTACCGCAGAGCTTGTACGCGCAGGCTGCAGCGTCTGTCAGTACGCCCTCTGCCGTCCTCCGGAGCAAATCTGTCCGAAGCTTGCCGGCGCAGTCCCCACTCTTTCCTTAGAAGACGCGTGCAGCCATTCCTCCTGCGTCGTCTGTCCCATCCCCTTAAGCCGGGACGGCATTTTTTTAAACCAGAACCGCTCCAAAAAAAACATCCCGCTTTCGCAGCTTCTGCTGTATCTTACGCCGGGTCAGCTTTTTTTGGCGGGATGCATCCCGAAGGAATTTGCCCCCCCTGCCCGGAACAAAAACATCCGCTGTTTCGATTTTATGAAGGATGCCGCCCTCTCCCACTTTAACAGCATCGCAACGGCGGAAGGCGTACTCTGCGAAGCCATCCGCCTAAGTCCCAAAAACCTGCATCAAAGCCGCTGCGCGGTGCTTGGCTACGGAACCTGCGGGCGCACGATTGCCGACAAATTAAAAGGGATGCGCTGTTATGTCACCGTTGCCGCCGCGCCGGACGCGGAAATCTGCCAGGCATCTCCCCTTGCGGATCAGGCGCTTTCTCTTTCTGACCTGTTCGGGCAAATCCGGGAGTACGATTTTATCTTCAATACCGTTCCCGCCCTGCTGTTAAATAAAGACGTCTTAAGCCGCGTCCGGCCCGATACGGCTGTCCTTGATATCGCGTCCGCCCCCGGCGGCGTCGATTTTGCAGCGGCAAAGGAGCTTTCTGTGACCGCGCTTTCCTGTCCCGGCTTACCGGGCAAATATGCGCCGCTTTCGTCCGCGCAGGCCGTTTTCGCTTCGATCCTGCGGGCGGAACATAAAATTTGAAAGGAGTCAACCCATGTCTTTAGAAGGAACACACATCGGAGTCGCGTTTACCGGCTCGTTTTGTACTTATGAAAACGTGTTTGCGGAGCTAAATAAACTGGCCGAACAGGGCGCCATTGTACAGACCATTTTTTCGGACGCCTCGCAGACCTTAGACAGCCGCTTCGGAAACGCTTCCGATTTTATCCGAAAAGCGGAAGAAATCACCGGGATAAAACCGATGCTCACCATCCCGCAGGCGGAGCCCATAGGCCCCAAAAGCCTGCTTGACATCCTGGTGATTTTTCCCTGCACCGGCAACACCATTGCAAAGTTAGCCAACGGAATCACCGACACCCCTGTCTTAATGGCGGCAAAGGCGCACCTGCGCAACAACAAACCGCTTTTGATTTCCATTTCCACCAACGACGCTTTGGGCATGAATATGAAAAACATCGGCATGCTGTTAAACAGCAAAAACATCTATTTCATCCCCTTCGGACAGGATAACCCCGCCAAAAAGCCCAACTCCATGATTGCGCACACAAATCTTTTAATCCCTTCTCTGGAAGCTGCGCTTTCGGGCAGGCAGTACCAGCCGATTATTCAGTAAAAAAGGAGGATACCTATGTGTGGAATTGCCGGTTTTTTTCACCCGAACGCCGATTATACCAGGGAACCCAAAAAATGGCGCAGCGTCTTAAACCATATGAACCAGGTGCAGAGGCGGCGCGGCCCGGACGGCAG
>OFFT01000943.1_pt1 | contig 18830 bp, 16 predicted proteins | sample 1521581 | NCBI WGS metagenome assembly OFFT01 (sample SAMEA3504084, study PRJEB24116) | mouse gut metagenome | biome: mouse gut; feature: mouse-associated habitat; material: faeces | place: Denmark | collected 2011
CGAAGATTCCCCACAGCGCGTCCAGCCGCTCCACCAGTTTTCCCGGGGAGGGCTCATTCCGGGCGATGGCCTTCAGGATGAAAAATTTGCTCTCGCTCATGCCCGCCCGTCTCAGGTACTCCCGGTACCCCAGATCCTGGAGAATCCGTTCCAGGGCAGCCTCCGCCTGCAGGGTGAGAAGCCCCCGCAGCTGCGTCCGGACAGTCTTACAGCTGTACTGAGTCTTCTCCGGCAGATTTCCCCAGCGCAGGGCGGCATCCAGCACCTCTGTCCCTCTCTCCCTGGAGATATCACAGATGTGCAAGGCGCTCTGCTTGCTGAGATAGGTGGATATTTTATAGTAAATCCGCAGGAACAGCTCCGTGTCCCCGGGGCTCTCCGCGAATCGAATAATGTCCCGGACGTCCTGCACCACCCGATGGGTGAAAAAGGTCAGCTCCGCATTGCGGATCCGGTAGGGGATGCCCTCCCTCTCCAGCAGGTCCACCAGGGGAAGGGCGCTTTCATTGTCCCGGTAGAGGACAGCGGTCTGCACCCGGCAGTCCTTTGCCACTTTGGCCAGATAGCGGTACTGGGCGCTGCGGCTCTTTAAGGGGATCTCTCTGATGTCAGCCCCGGCAGGCCTGGACGCTTTCATGTGCTTGGCATGGCGCAGGACATTCTTCTGGATAAAGCAGTCCGCCGCCTCCACGATCTGGGCGCAGGAGCGGAAATTCTCCTCCATCAGGAGCACCCTGGCCCCGGGATGCTCCTTCTCGAAAGCCAGCAGCGCCTGGGGGTATGCCGCCCGGAAGCCGTAGATGCTCTGATCCTCATCCCCCACCAGGAACAGGTTCTCCTGTCTGCCCGGGGACTGCGGGTTTGACCCCGGGGAGACTTCCGGGCTTCCGCCCCCAAGGAGCCGGATGATTGCGTGCTGGATTCTGGAGGTATCCTGGGCTTCGTCCACGCAGATGTGCGTATAGCGCCTTCGGAAATACTGAAATGTCTCGGGGCTTTTACGCAGAATCGTATATGCGTATATCATCTGGTCGTCATAGTCCATCCATCCCTGGGCGCGCAGTTCAGCACAATACGCCCTGTAGATATCCAAGATACGATATTCCGATGCTTTCTCCAGCTCCCTGATGCCCGCTTCGTCCAGCATCATGTTCTTGATATAAGTGATCAGGAGCCGGATGCCCTTCAGATCCCCCTCTGTGGCATAGCCGCCCTCGACCCGCTGATAGATGGCCGAAAGCAGGCTTAAGATGGCCTTCTCCTCCGTCACCAGCGCAAAGGAGCGCTTCCCGATCAGCTGCCCGTAGTATTGGATGACCTTGGCGCAGATGCCGTTGATCGTGCGGAACTCCATCCGGGCGCTCAGCTCTTCCCCGAAAAAGGACGCGAAGCGGGCCGCCATGTCCCTGGTGGCGGCCACCGTATAGGTCAGCGTCAGGATGTTCTCCGGCGCGATCCCCGCGCCATGGATCAGATACCCCAGCCTGGCCACCAGGACTGTGGTCTTGCCGCTGCCCGGGACCGCCAGCAGAAGGGTCGCCCCGTCCACCGCGCGGACTGCCTGTGCCTGCTGCCTGTTCAGGCGGATATGGAACGTTTCCTGAAATTCCTCGTATGTCATCATTCTGTCTTTCGTCTCTTCCCTGCTTATTTGGATTGTCTCCGGACGCACATGGAACTGATGGCCAGCCGTTCTATGCCGTGAATACGGAATGGTCTACAAATAACTGCTACGAGTTTAAAACCGTTTTCCTTGTAGAGCTTGGGAGAGGCAAACCAGGCGGAACCTTCCACTGCCTTCCACTCTCCGGTAAAGCATCTGTCCTGTAGGCGAAAGCTGCCCAGAACCCTGTAGAAAGGCGTTTTGACGAAAGAACGTATCTCCCTCTCCCGGTTTACGATAATCCCAAGGACACAGGTCATGACCCGTCCCACGGAAATCACAGCCTTATCACGTTTCAGGTAATCCTTTACTGCATTTCCGTATTTCAGGGTGAGTACACGGGAAAAATTGATACCCATGAGATAGTCTTCCTTGGCCCGCAGATAGGCGGCATCGCTCAGGTTATCGTACTCCTTTAAATCTTTGGCTTCACGAATCCCGCGAAGTATCTCCTCTTCCGTCTGGGAATCGATCCATACGCGCCTGCGTTCCTTGTCCTTGACGCCGGACATCTGTTCTACCAGGCGGTATATGTACTCTCCCTCCCTCCCTGAGTCCGTGCAGACGTAAATGGTGGTCACATCGGGACGCTTCATCAATGAACTCACAATAGTATATTGCTTTTTGGAACTGTCAATGACTTCATATTTATATTCTTCCGGCAAAAAAGGTATGGTGTCAAAGCTCCATCTTCTGTATTTTTCGTCATAGGCATCCGGATAACTCATGGTGACAAGATGCCCTACACACCATGTAACAATGACATTTTCCGCTTCCAGATATCCGTCCCTGGAAGAAGTGTTGATTTTCAGGGCATTGGCAAATTCCCTTGCAACACTTGGTTTTTCTGCAATAAATAAACTTTTACCCACAGTCCCATCCTTACCTGGCTTCTATATATCCCTGCGCTTTCAGCAGTTCCGCGCAAAGTACGGCTCCGCCTGCCGCTCCCCTGACTGTATTATGGGACAGTCCCACAAATTTATAGTCGTACAAGGTATCCTCCCGCAGACGGCCCACGCTGATTCCCATACCTCTCTCAAAATCCACATCCAGACTCACCTGGGGTCTGTTATCCTCCTCCAGATACTGGATAAACTGTCCCGGCGCACTGGGAAGCCCCAGCCTCTGGGGTTCTCCGCTGAATTCCCTCAGTTTTTGTATCAGTTCTTCCCTGGCGGGTTTTTTGTTGAATTTCACAAACACCGCCGCAGTGTGCCCGTTCAGCACCGGAACCCTGATACACTGGCAGGTAATTACCGGGGCCTGACACCGCCTTCTATCTTTCCCCAGATTCTCAGGGGCTCTCTCTCACTCTTTTCTTCCTCCCCGCCTATGTAGGGAATGATATTTCCCATCATTTCCGGCCAGTCACGGAAGGTTTTTCCGGCCCCGGAAATCGCCTGATAGGTGGTCGCCACAATTTCCGCAGGTTCATAATCCATCCATGCCGTCAGAACAGGGGCATAACTCTGAATGGAGCAGTTGGGCTTCACTGCCACAAATCCTCTTCTCGTCCCCAGCCTCTTCCTCTGAAACGGAATCACTTCCATGTGCTCCGGATTGATCTCCGGCACCATCATGGGCACATCCGGCGTCCATCTGTGGGCGCTGTTATTGGAAACCACGGGAGTTTCCGCCTTTGCATATTCTTCCTCGATCTTTTTAATTTCCTCTTTGGTCATATCCACGGCGCTGAACACAAAGTCAACCCGGGAGGCAACCGCCTCCACTTCATTTACATTCATCACCACCAGATTCTTCACGGCCTCCGGCATGGGTGTATCCATCTTCCATCTGTCTCCCACCGCTTCTTCATAGGTCCTGCCCGCAGAACGGGGACTTGCCGCTATGGTGGTCACTTCAAACCAGGGGTGATTCTCCAGCAGGGCAATAAATCTCTGCCCAACCATGCCTGTACCGCCTAAAATACCAACCTTTAACTTTTCACTCATTTTATCTCCTCCATAATCTATATTCTGCGCAGACATCTGTCAAAACTTTATCCCTGAACTCCGCCGCCCCACGGCGGGAAAAAAGACCGGCCGAATTTTATATTTTATTCCTGCGGGCAATGAGGAAAATAGCCATGCCTGCATGGATATGAAAGCCAATTTTAATTGGTTTGCAAATTTTTAATTGGCTTGCAAATTTTTAATTGGCTTGCAAATTTTTAATTGGCTTGCAAATTTTCAATTGGCTTGTGGATGCCGCGAGGGTCAAATACCAAAGTGTCCTTTGGACGCTTTCTGCTCTGCAGCATTGCAAGCTTGATACCTCGTTGCTTGCAGCGGGGTCTTTGATTTGTATCATAATGTTGAGTCCGTAAGATATTCTGGCTCCAACACCATACCGCCGGAAAATGTTTCTTCAGGCTTCAAATGGATTCTTCCAGAAATGACTTGTATTTTTCAATCACATCCTTCATGGCATCCGCCCCCGGCGCACCGATGGTAAGCCTCTTTTCCACGCAGGTTTTCAGGGAAACCGCCTCATAAATATCTTCCTCAAACCTATCACTGATTTCCTTCAGTTCCTCCAGCGCCAGGTTCTCAATGGATGTTTTCTTTTCCACGCAATAGAGTACAAGTCTGCCGATAATGCCATGTGCGTCCCGGAACGGTACACCCTTTCCTACCAGATAATCCGCCGCGTCGGTTGCATTCGTAAATCCGTTCATGGCACTGAGCGCCATATTCTCTTTTTGGAATTTCATGGTGCGCAGCATTTCCGTAAACAAGACCAGGCAGTCCCGCACAGTATCCATGGCGTCAAAAGCAAGCTCCTTGTCCTCCTGCATGTCTTTGTTATAGGCAAGCGGAATGCCTTTCATAGTAGTAAGCAGCGAAACAAGGGCTCCGTAGACACGCCCGGTCTTTCCCCTTACCAGTTCCGCAATGTCCGGGTTCTTCTTCTGGGGCATAATACTGCTCCCTGTAGAATAGGCGTCATCGATCTCCACAAACTGGTATTCATTGGAATTCCAGATTATAATTTCCTCGGAAAACCTGCTTAAATGCATCATCACCATGGACAGTGCCGAAAGGAATTCTATCAGATAATCCCTGTCCGAAACAGAGTCCATACTGTTCAGTGTGGGCCCTGCAAAACCCAGCAGCTCTGCCGTATACTCCCGGTCCAGGGGATATGTGGTACCTGCAAGGGCCCCTGCCCCCAGGGGACAATAATTCATCCGTTCATAAATATCCCTCATGCGCTGTCTGTCCCGCCAAAACATTTCAAAATACGCGCCGAAATGATGGGCCAGGGTTATGGGCTGTGCCTTCTGAAGATGCGTAAATCCGGGCATGAAGGTATCCAGATTTTCTTCCATGGTGTTCAGTATGACGGACAGAAGTTCCTTCAACAGGAAATCTGTTTCTTCCACTCTCTCCCGGGTATACATCCGCATATCCAGTGCAACCTGGTCATTGCGGCTTCTCCCCGTGTGCAGTTTCTTGCCGGTGTCACCGATGCGGCTGATCAGATGCATTTCCACAAAGCTGTGGATATCCTCGCAGGTATCATCTATCTCCAGCCGTCCCTCATCCACATCCTCCCGAATACTGTCCAGCCCTCCCAGAATCCTCTCCTTCTCCTGGTCCGAGAGTATCCCCTGCTTCGCCAGCATGGTAACATGAGCCACACTGCCCCTGACGTCCTGATGAAATAAACGCTTATCAAAACGGATTGACGCATTGAACTCATAAGCTTTCCGGTCTGTCTCTCCCTGAAAACGTCCTCCCCACAGCTGTGCCATGCCCATCCCTCCTATTTTTTCCACTGTATCTGTTATACGCTTCCATGATTTCTTATTGATATTATCACAAAAAAATTCCGGGCGCAAGTAAAAGGCTTTTTCCTTCCGCAAAATTGCATGTAAATACATTCCGCTGGCACAATGCAATTGCCGGCTTTACCGTGCCGGATGCCTGAACCGCCGCGCAAAATTATTCTTCCAGGGCTGAACTCCTTTCCCTTTTCCTTCATACATTAATATAAAAAGAAAAGGATAGAAGTCCGGGAAAAGCCGGGCTTTCGGATAGCACAGATGCAAAAAATCCTGGAATTAAAAAATATCGGCTATTCCTACCACAGCCTGCACGGGGAAACAAAAGCCCTTGACAATATATCCTTTGGTGTTCATGAGGGGGAATTCATTGCCATTGTCGGTCCTAGCGGCTGCGGCAAATCCACCCTCCTTTCCATAATAGCGGGTCTCCTTACACCAGAGGAAGGAACCATTGCGGTAAACAATCCTGACGGTTCATTACACTATCCCAAAATAGGTTACATGCTTCAGCGGGATCATCTATTTGAATGGCGTACCGTTTACCGCAATGTGACCCTGGGTCTGGAGCTAAACCATGCCATGACAAAGGAGCATTTGGAGACCGTGGAACGTCTTCTGACAGATTACGGACTTGACAAATTCCGTGACAAGCGCCCCAGCGAACTGTCAGGCGGCATGAAACAACGTGCTGCCCTGATACGCACCCTGGCCCTGGAACCCCAGCTGCTTTTGCTGGATGAACCGTTCAGCGCCCTGGATTACCAGACCAGACTTTTCGTGTCCGCAGATATCTGCCGCCTGATCCGGGCTGCCGGGAAAACGATGATCATTATCACACATGACCTGTCGGAAGCCATCAGCCTGGCCGACAGAATCATCGTTCTGTCAGGCCGTCCCGCCATAGTAAAAAATGAAGTGAATGTCAGGCTTACACTTGCGGATGACTCGCCTCTGGCTGCCAGAAATGCTCCTGAATTCCAACAGTATTTTAATATGCTATGGGAGGATCTGACACATGAAAATGAAACAAAATAAATTATGCAGACAGAAAAATTGCAGCGAACTGACCGCACAGGAAAAATTTGTCAGAGAACACAAGAAACATCATCATGAAATCGCATCCTGGAGGACGGTGATATTTGTCCTTTTTTTCATTCTGTGGGAAATCAGTGCGGATTTGAAGTGGATAGACAGTTTCTTTTTTGCCAGCCCCAGCCGCGTAATCCGCTGTTTTGCAGATCAGCTGCAGCATAATTCCCTGCTGGCCCATATCGGAGTGACGCTTTTTGAGACACTTTTCAGTTTTCTGCTGGTGCTGCTGTTCAGCCTTCTGATGGCCACGCTGCTGTGGTACTCGGCAAAACTATCCGAAATACTGGAACCTTATCTGGTAGTGTTAAACAGTCTGCCCAAATCCGCCCTGGCACCACTTTTTATTGTGTGGCTGGGCACCGGAACCCGAACCATTATCGTCGCCGGCATGTCCGTCGCCGTATTCGGTTCCATTATAAGCTTTTACACGGGATTCCAGCAAGTTGACGCGGAGAAAATTACCCTGATCTACACCCTGGGAGGCCGCAGGAAAGATGCCTTTTTCAAAGTAGTGCTCCCCGGTTCCATTCCTATCCTGCTCAGTACCGCCAAAGTGAACATCGGGCTGGCACTGGTGGGTGTCATCATCGGGGAATTTCTGGCTGCAAGACGGGGACTTGGGTATCTGATCATATACGGTTCCCAGGTGTTCCAGCTGGATATGGTAATCACCAGCATTATTGTACTGTGTGTCATCGCCCTGGGATTTTACAAGTCCATTCAGATTATTGAACATCAGATAAAAATTCGGTTTAAAATGTGATTTCAAGCGGTGAACCATTGCCGTTAATGTCTTATGGCCAGGGCTGGGGAATCTCCTTATCCCCGGCTGTGCCGGGCACTCGTCAGTTACACTGAATATTTCCTCCGAGTGCCCACACACAAGATCCCGAATGCATTATACCAGACACCGCAGCTTGTCGTTGTGGTTTACCAGCACGGTCTTTATGACCTCGATATCTGCCTGCATTGCCTCAATTTGCCCGATACCGCTCTTATACCTTTCATATGTAGATAAATAACATGATTCTATATTCTGCAGACGCGGCAGAATATCATTTTCATGCTGCAGTTTCAAAATCCGGATGCTGTCACATACCGACAGATATCCTATTTCTATTCTGTGCAGACGCGGCAGGATATCTTTCTTGAGTGAAGTCATTTCTTCCTTGAGCGAAGTCACTTCTCCTTTAATCGAAGACATCTCTTCCTTCACCGAAGTCATTTCTTCCTTGAGTGAAGTCACTTCTCCCTTCAGCGAAGACACGTCTTCCTTCACTGATGTCATTTCTTCCTTCAGCGAAGTCATCTCTCCCTTCATTGAAGTCATTTCTTCCTTCAGCGAAGTCACTTCTCCCTTCATTGAAGTCATTTCTTCCTTCAGCGAAGACACGTCTTCCTTCACTGATGTTATTTCTTCCTTGAGCGAAGTCACTTCTTTTTTTACCGAAGATACTTCTTCCTCCATGGAACAGACACTGTCTATCAGCGGCTGCAGTTTATTATCCAGCATCTGGAAAATTGCCAATAAATCTTCCTTTGTCAACACCATAATGTTATCCTCCTGATTCCTTTTATTTGAAATGTTGAGAAGAATTCTCTCCTGAAATCTGAAACTTTTCACAAATATACCCTTGATATTTTCAGATAAAACGCTGTGCATAAAGAATGCTTTACTGTGAATACAGCATCTTGCAGACAATGGAGCCGCTTTAACGGCTGATTTCCTTACGTGCCCCTGCGCATAAAAAGCCGCAAGTCCATTCGGACAGCGGCCTCTTTCGTAAAAAGCTTCTGACGGGACTCGAACCCGTGATCTATTGATTACGAATCAATCGCTCTACCAACTGAGCCACAGAAGCAAACCCGGTACAACTAGATCTTATTATACAAGATTTTCATTTTTTTTCAACCTCTTTTTTCATTTTTTTGAACATTTTTTTAAGTTCCATTTATTGTTCGGCCAGGGCCTGCGCAGATGCCAGCTCTATGGTGACATTCCGTGCCTCCACCGCCGCGTTGAGAATCTGCACTTCCACCCCGGACGCCGTTCTCTTCAGTTCCCAGATATATTCATATTCCGCCTCATCCAGGTCAATTCTCCCCAGCAGTTCATCATCACTGTCATATACCTCATTCGCCACGGCATATACCACACTGTCCAGAGAAAACGGAACTGCCCTGCCCTCTTCATCCACCGTCTCCCAGGTAAGGCAGTAACCCGTAAATTCCTTATCCCATTGTCCGGTTTCCATATTGTAGAAGCCATAATAAGATGCGGACGGGCTGATGTGTCCCTCCACAATCCAATAACCATCCACCTCCTGAATTCCCACAATGGCATTCACGGAAGTATTTCTGTCCGCGAGATCATACTCCCTGCCGTCCAGCACCACCCTGGTGCCCTTCACCGCCGGGGCCGGAGCTTCCACTTTCTCCTCCCATTCAGGCTGGGCCGTGCTTTCCTGTGACTGCACGCCCTTCGTATCCTCTCCTTCTGCCTTCCCGCACCCCGTCAGGCTCATGCCAGCGAGTATCTGCAGCACTGACACCAGCGCCACTCCCTTTATCATGGTGTATTTTACTCTTTTCTCCAAATAACATACCTCCCGAAACACACAGTTTTAGGCTGCGCCTTGCTTTCTTTTGCATTTATCCTGCCAATCATACACCATACATGCATCATTTCTGCCAACTTCATTCATACAAACTGATTTTTTTCCCCGTCATAGTGATATCCTATGGAAGACAGTTTCTGCACAATTTCCTGCCGATCCGCGTCCAGTTCCTCACAAAGGACGTCCAGACTGCCGTAGAAATCCCTCAGTTTCATATTGACAAAGCTTAAAAGTATCATCGGGTCCTTTGGCAACATTTCCCCACCTCCTGATTTATGCGTTTTTCCCACACCATAAAAGATTCCCTTCCGGCCCCAAATATATCCCGAAGGGAATCTTTGCCTTTTCCCAGTTCTCCGTTTTCTTTTCCGGTGTAGTTATTTTTTAAGATACCGGGAAGTCTCTTCCGCAATCCTTTTATCGAATTCCTTCACACTTTCCGACACATGGTAATTTTCGTCACCAAACAGGAACTGATGCAGCCACACTACATTTGACTCCAGATCCATCGGAATTACACAGCTTCCCTTTGCACCGATATTTCCGGTGGTACGGCGGTCTACCGTGGGGAATCCGGCTTCCTCCACAATACTGTAATTGGCAATATTTCCGATCAGTGCCAAAATATCCTTGGACTCAATACTTGTATAAATGTTTCCGATACAGTCATTGAACACCTTTGTCAGGGTAGCCAGATCCGTCTTTTTTGCCTGTTCTTCGATTGCCTTCAATACTTCCCTCTGGCGGGCGGTACGCTTAAAATCCCATCCTTCATCCCCTGCTCCCCCTGTGGCACGAATACGGCAGTATGCCGTGGCCTGCAGGCCGTTCAAAAGCTGGTAGCCAGGCTCTGTCACCGGTGTATAATCGCATTTCAGCACATCCGATACCCCGATCTGGTAATTATTCAGATGGGTGATCTCTTCACTGTCCACATCAATATAGACACCGCCCAGGCCATCAATCACGCTGCTGAGCCCCTTATACCCCACGGCCACAAAGTCCGTAATGTCCATATCCAGATTCATATTCAGCATTTTTACTGCCTGCTCGGCACCTCCGCTGGAATAGGCCGTATTACATTTCCAATAATATTCGTCCTGTCCTTTGTAGGGACCGATGTTTAAATAGGAATCCCGGTACACACTGACCAGCCTGATTTCCCCATTGTCCAGGTTAATGCTGGCAATCATGATACTGTCGCTGAGGCTGCCCTTGTACAGCTGGTTGTCCGTCTGCGCATCCAGGCCGAACAGCGCCACATTCATGTACCCGTGCATGGTGCCGCCCTCCTGTTTCTGCTCAATCACTTCCTCATGAATCTCCAGCACCTCGGGATCCAGTATGTATGTTTTGGGCCCATCGCTGGTTTTGTTCATCACCAGGTACAGAATCGTCACCATAACCAGGATAATCGTTATCTCCAGTCCGATTAAAACCAGCTTCATTTTCTTTCTCATAGCATTCCTCCAATTCTGCCGTACACTGCGGCTTCCGCTGTCCTCTTTCCGCCCGTCCGGCAGTTCCTGCCAGGGTCAGAATAACTTTGCATCTTCCACCGTGTCCTTCCTTTTATGGTTTTATTGTAAGGAATAAATCTTATGAAATTATGAAGCTGGTCTTGCGTATTTCTTAAATTGCTCTTAATAAATATTTTAAAGGGCCGGTTTCATTGCTTCACAGAGGCCGTCAGTTCGCCGTCTTTAAGGGATATCTCCACCTTGTCGCCGGTTCTGACCGTATCCGAAAGAATCAGTTTTGCCGTCAGTGTCTCCACATATTTCTGGATATATCGTTTCAGGGGACGGGCGCCGTATACAGGATCATAGGCATTTTCCACAATAAAGTGCATGGCCTCGTCCGTCAGTTCCAGCTCCAGCTCCTTATCCGAGAGTCTCTGGTTCAGATCCGCGATAATCAGGTTCACAATCCCCCTGATATTTTCCTTCGTCAGCGGCTTGAACAGAATGGTTTCATCCAGCCTGTTGAGAAATTCCGGGCGGAAATGACTGCGCAGGTCGTTCATCACCAGATTTTCCGTCTCCCGGCCGATCTGCCCATCCGGGCCGATCCCCTCCAGAAGATAATTTGCACCGATATTGGAAGTCATGATCAGTATGGTATTTTTAAAGTCCACCGTCCTGCCCTGGGAATCCGTAATACGCCCATCGTCAAGTACCTGCAGAAGCACATTGAACACATCCGGATGGGCTTTCTCAATCTCGTCAAAGAGCACGACGCTGTAGGGCTTCCTGCGGACTGCTTCCGTCAGCTGGCCCCCTTCCTCATAGCCCACATATCCGGGAGGCGCCCCGATCAGCCGGGATACGGAATATTTCTCCATATACTCGCTCATATCAATCCGCACCATATTATTCTCGTCATCAAACAGCGCTGCCGCCAGGGATTTGGCCAGTTCCGTCTTACCCACGCCGGTAGGCCCCAGGAACAAAAATGATCCTATGGGTTTTGACGGGTCTTTAATACCTGCCTTGGAACGGATAATGGCCTCTGTCACCTTGGTGACACCCTCATCCTGCCCGATCACCCTACTGTGCAGTTCCTGGTCCAGGTGCAGGGTTTTGTTACGCTCGCTCTCTGTCAGCCTTGACACGGGAATACCGGTCCATCTGGAAATAATTCTGGAGATTTCCTCGTCAGACACTTTTTCCCTGACCAGGGATCTGTCAGCGGCGCCGGACTGTTCTTCCTGTTCAAGCTGCTTTTTCAGGTTCGGCAGTGTGCCGTAGCTTAGCTCTGCCGCCTTCTCCAGATTCCCCTCCATCTGGGCAATCTGAATTTCGCTGTTGACGGCGTCAATTTCTTCACGCAATTTGGATAATTTATCCACTGCGGCCTTTTCATTGTCCCACTGGGCCTTTTTGGACGCAAATTCTTCCTTCTGTTCGGCCAGCTCCTTCTGCAGGTCCTCCAGCCTGTCCTGGCTCAGATGATCCTCCTCTTTCTTCAGGGCCGCCACCTCGATCTCCATCTGCATGATTTTCCGCTGCAGCTCATCCAGTTCCGTGGGCATACTGTCCAGTTCCGTCTTGATCAGGGCACAGGCCTCATCCACCAGGTCGATGGCCTTGTCCGGCAGAAATCTGTCGGAAATATAACGGTTGGAAAGCACTGCGGCGCTCACCAGGGCATTATCCATGATTTTCACCCCGTGATAGACTTCATAGCGCTCCTTAATCCCCCTCAGAATGGATATGGTATCCTCCACGGTGGGCTCCTCCACCATAACCGGCTGGAACCGTCTCTCCAGGGCGGCATCCTTCTCGATATACTGCCTGTACTCGTCCAGGGTAGTGGCGCCGATGCAGTGCAGTTCTCCCCTGGCCAGCATTGGCTTAAGCATGTTTCCCGCGTCCAGCGCGCCGTCCGTCTTTCCCGCGCCCACAATGGTATGCAGTTCGTCTATAAACAGAATGATCTGTCCGTCACTGCCTTTCACATCCTCCAGCACCGCCTTCAGACGCTCCTCGAACTCCCCCCGGTATTTGGCGCCTGCCACCAGGGCTCCCATGTCCAGGGCAAAAATCTTCTTGTCTTTCAGCCCCTGGGGCACGTCTCCCCTCACAATCCTCTGGGCCAGTCCTTCCACCACCGCTGTCTTGCCCACACCCGGTTCCCCCATCAGCACGGGATTATTTTTGGTCTTTCTGGACAGAATCCGGATGATATTGCGTATCTCCGTATCCCTTCCGATCACAGGGTCCATCTTCTGGTTTCTGGCCTTTTCCACCAGCTCCTGTCCGTATTTTTCCAAAGTGTCATAAGTGGCCTCCGGATTGTCGCTGGTAACTCTCTGATTCCCCCTGACCGTGGACAGTGCCTGCAGAAAACGCTCCCTGGTGATACCGTACTCTTTCCATATCAGTGCAATTTCCCGGTTGGGATTCCGGATCATGGCCAGGAATAAATGCTCCACGGAAACATATTCGTCCCCGAGCTGCTTCGCCTCGTCTTCCGCTCCCACCAGGACTTTGTTCAAATCCTGGCCCACATAAACCTTCCCGCCCTGCACTTTGGTGCGTTTCCCTATGGCCTGTTCCGCCCGGTTTACAAAATGTTCTTTCTGGATTTCCATCTTCTCTACCAGCTTCAGAATCAGACTGTCCTCCAAAGTGAGAAGACCATACAGGAGGTGTTCCTGCTCGATCTCCTGATTTCCGTACTCATAAGCCAGTTTTTCACATTTTTCCACCGCCTGCATGGATTTTTGTGTAAATTTCTGTATATTCATGATAAGCCCTCCTAATTAAATCGCTGCGCGATAGCACTAAAGGGTAAAGTCGCTTCGACACACCTTTCATGAGCGAAACTTTTATTTCGAAAGGAATCTCATAAAAGTTCCTCTCGTGCGCCTTTGCGACTTTACTGTCCACCACAAATTATTTTCAATAGCTCTTGACTTTTCTTAGCTGGACTAGTTTAAATCGCTGCGCGATAGCACTAAAGAGTAAAGTCGCTTCGACACACCTATTAATGAAAGAAACTTTACGTTTTTTCCGTCAGGTCAGATATCCCCGGCGCATCCCTCCGGGCTTATTTCCACCCAGGATTCAGCCTTCTCTTTGCAGACAGCGGATGCTTTCCCGCATATTGTCCATGGGCGTCCCGTAGGGATGGTCATCCTGTTCCACCACCAGCCACTTTGCCCCGCATTCCAGCGCCTTTGCGGCTATGGCGGCCACGTCCTGTTCGCCCTGTCCCAGCGCCACCAGCTCCACTTTTTCTCCCTCTCTGCGGAAGTCCTTCATATGTACTACCGGACAGCGGTTTTTATATTTTTCCAAATAGGCCACCGGATCCACCCCGGCCACCTTCACCCAGCAGGTGTCCAGCTGCGGCTGCAGCTCCCCGGGCTCCATGCCGGAAAACAGTTCATCCAGCACATAAGTGCCGTTGGCAGTCTTTTGGAATTCCGCAGTATGGTTGTGGTACAGCAGCGTCATGCCCTGCTCCCTGCACCGGGCGGACAGCTTCTTCAGAAACGCGCAGGTTTCCTGGTATTTTTCCCCGCCAAAGAGACGCTCTCCCGGCATATACGGAATTCCGATATATTCACATCCGATAGTCCGGTAATCCTGAATGGTTTTTTCCATATCCTGCAGGAACAAATCCAGTGCCACATGGGCGCTCACCGGCACAAGCCCTTCTTTTTTCAGGCAGTCCCGAATCTCTTCCGGGGCATGGCCGTATAAGCCCGCCAGCTCCACCCCCTGATAGCCGCATTCTTTCAGCGCCTTCATGGTTCCCGGAAAATCTTTTTCCGCCTGCTCCCGCACAGAATATACCTGGGCGGCAATTTTCAATGCTGTCATAGTATTTCCCTCTCTTTTTTGATTCACTTGCTTTACTTTACCACAGTGCATTTCCCGCCGGATTATTTTATGGTTCAAACGCCACAACTTCCCCTGCGTCTGCGGATTTTTCAATGGCTTCCATCAGTTTCATGACGCGCATCACTTCCGGAAGACGGATCAGGCTTTCTTCCCTGCCTTCCAGCACCGCCATCACATTCTTGTAAAAGTCTCTCACATCGCTCTCCACCCGGGGCAGTTCTTCCGTAAAAATACTGTCATCCCTTCTGGGAGCCATGGTTTTGGTAAGTCCCGCGGCAGTGATCACCGGTGCCACATCCTTTTCGTCCACGCCGGAAGCCCGCACAATTTTTCCGTGCAGTTCCCAGTCCTGGATAATGGCTGTACCATTTGCCCCCAGCACATACCATCTGGGAAGGGAAACAAAATTGCTGGTTCCCACCTCCACCAGAACGCTGACTCCGTTTTCAAATTCCAGTTCTGCCCGGAAGCCATCGTCCACAAGCTGGTTGGTCACATGGGTTTTGGTGGCATATACCCTGCGCAGGGACACATTTCCAGACAAAAGCAGTATCTGGTCCAGAAGATGTACGCCCCAGTCCAGAATCATGCCGCCGCCATGCTCTTTTTCCTGCCGCCAGTCCCCGGGAATTCCCCTGGAACCATGCACCCTGGACTCCAGCCGGAACAATTCCCCCAGCTTTCCCTCTTCCAGAATCTTTTTTACCGTCAGGAAATCTTCGTCCCAGCGTCTGTTCTGGTGAACTGTCAGGAAACGTCCGGTTCTCACGGAAGCGTCCCACATTTCCTGCAAATCCCCGGAACTCAGTGTGATGGGCTTTTCGCTGATTACGTTTTTCCCCGCTTCCATGGCGGCAACGGCCACCGGCTTGTGTACATCATTGGGTGTGGCGATCAGCACCAGATCCGTCTCCGGATCTGCCAGAAGGTCTTCCAGTCCTTTATATACATGAAGGCCCTTTTCCCTGGCATATTCCCGTCTTTCCTCCCTGATGTCCCAGATTCCCGCTATGTCAAGATTGTCCATAGTCTGAATTTCCTGATAATGCCATTCGGCCATTCCGCCGAAACCAACAATAGCTATTTTGTGTTTCATGTTTATCCACCATTTCTGCGCTGCTTTTGCGCATAACGAGTTTGTGGCAAGCCATGTATGGCTTTGCAGCGCGCAGACACAAATCCCGCGATTGAAAATTTTAATTTTCAATCTTATCCCCCGTGCCCGCCGAAGCGGGCATACCAATCAATATTATTTTTGAATGACAGATCTGCCGCCTGACACGGTTCGTATTCCTTCCGCTTTTGTCACGCCCAGTACATGGCGCCCCTGTCCTCGTAAATCAGCACATTTTTCAGGAATCCAATGGCTTTCTCCAGTCCTTCCCTGCCGGACATCAGCCCGTCCTCATGTTCAATGCTAATGGCGTAATCATAGCCCACCATGCGAAGCTGGGAGATGATGTCTTTCCAGTAGTCTTCCCCGTGGCCATAGCCCACCGTGCGGAAAATCCAGGAGCGCTCCAGTTCTTCCCCGTAATGGGTGGTATCCAGCACGCCGTTGACAGAAGTGTTTCTGGCATCAATGCCTGTGTCCTTGGCATGGAAATGGAAAATTGCGCCTTCCCTGCCCAGTTCCCGTATGGACACACAAGGGTCCATACCCTGCCAGATCAGATGACTGGGGTCAAAGTTTGCGCCGATCTGGGGGCCTACCTCCCGGCGAAGACGCAGAAGGGTCCTGGTATTGTAGACACAGAATCCCGGATGCAGTTCCAGGGCAATCTTTGACACACCGTGGGCTTCCGCAAAAGCAGCCTTTTCCTTCCAGTAAGGAATCAGAACCTCATTCCACTGATACTCCAGAATCTCGCTGAAGTCATCCGGCCAGGGACAGGTAACCCAGTTGGGTGTCATGTCCTGCCTGCTGCCTCCCGGGCAGCCGGAAAATGTGTTCACCACCGGCACATGAAGCTTTTCCGCCAGCAGAATGGCGTTGGTGAAGTCCCTCTCATAGCTTTCCGCCACTTTTTTGTCAGGATGCACCATGTTTCCGTGACTGCTCAGGGCGCTGATCTCCAGATGATACTTATCCAGGGTCTCCATAAATTTCTCCCTTTTTCCCTCATCTGCCAGAAGCTCAGCAGCGTCGCAGTGAGCCTTTCCGGGAAATCCGCCGCATCCGATTTCTACCATCTGTACGCCTCTCTCCGCCAGAAACGCACAGGCTTCCTCAAAAGGCAGATCACCCAGTGCCACCGTCAATGTTCCTAATTTCATCGCTCTTCCTCCATTTCCTTTATGTATTTTTACCTTTATTCTGATTATAAAAAAAGACAGCAGAAGATGAAAGAATCTTTCTGCTGTTTATCCATACAATCCTGCTATTTATTTTGTCACTTATTTCTTTAAAATTTCCGAGGGAGGACAGCCGTAATACCTTCGGAACTGTCTTCCGAAGTGGTTGTAATCCGTAAATCCCACGCTGTCCGCAATCTCTGCCACCGTATTTTCCCTTCTCTTCAGCAGGTTCATGGCCTTTTTTACCCGCACCTCATTGATGTACTGAAGAGGGGATATACCCATGCCCTCCTTAAACAGATGGTTGAACCGCCCTTCGCTTAAATGAATCACATCTGCCAGCTCCCGGATGCCGATCTGCCTGGTATAATTTGTCTGAATATAATCCAGCACGGTATTCAGGCGTTCCAGCTGTTTCTTTCTCCGGTCACTTTCCCGCTCCGTCAGAACCTTCACCGCGTATTCCCGTACCAGATGCGCGATGAGCTTCAGCAGTTCTCCCTTGCAGATCAGGCGGTATCCGATTTTCTGCTCCTGAAATTCCTCATATATTGCCGACATAATACCGTCAATCACGGCATCCTTCTCAATCAGCGACTGGAACAGGATATCCTTGTCCGCCAGCTCCTTGGAGAAATCTCCCATGTCGAAAATGATTACCAGCACTTTCATATGACTTCCGTCACAGTATCCCGCATGGGTCTCGTTGCTGTTGGCAATCACCAGATTTCCCTCCCGGGCAAGGATATCCCTCTGGTTTAACCGCAGCAGTGTCCTGCCTTCCATGACATAATGCAGTTCTATATGTTCATGCCAGTGCTGTGAAAAATAACACATTTTCCGGTTCTTGTCATTGACATGCATCTGCACCGGAAATTCCGGGTCACTGAGGATTTTCTGTTCATATAAATCAAGGGACTGCATTCCTGCCCTCCTTATCCTGATCCCGCCGCCGGCAGGCTGTCCTTCCTGCCAAAAAAGGCCCGGACATCCCCCATGGCACAGAGGCAATTCAGTATTCGGATCCTTCTAATTTTCACTCAAAAGATTCTTTACCCCGTCCCATTCAATGACAGGTACGTTTCTGTGAGTGGAACCGGAGACCTGCCTCTGTTTCTTTCCTATTTTGATGATATTGAAAACCAGGCTTCCGGCCGCCAGCGCAAAGCAGATTCCGGCTGCCGCCAGTGCGATTGTCAGGCTGTTATCCACTTCCGCGAAGAAATAACATCCCGCGCCAATGATAATGCCCAGAATGACGCACACTATCGGGGTCCCGAACATCTCGTTTTTTGCACCGCTCACAGCCCATGACTGGGGCTTATGGCAATACGGGCATTCATCTTTGAAAGCCGTGGAATAAATCTGCTTTTCCGTGACGTTCTGATATACCTCCCTGACTTCCCTCACAAGATATGTATGCGCCGTCTCATTCAGCTTTTGCTGCTTTTTATCATCCAGCTGCTTGAAATTGCTGTTGATTTCCGCTTCCATTCCGGAAATAGTCGCCTTCAGTGTTCCGCTGTCCTTCCCGCATTGTTCACAGCGGAAGGAATACGGCACATCAAATGTCTCTGTCTTCCTGTGTCTGTAGTAAGTACCCACTTTCCAGTTCCTCCTGATGTCTCTATTGATTTTTATAATTTCATTATATACCCCTGTTTCAAAATGTCAATATTTCTCCATCTTTATCCGGCTCCCGCTTTCATCTCTTATAACAGTCCAGTCTGCCCTGGCATGATGAACATTTTTCCACACTCGTCAGTTTTTTCCTTCGTTGTCATTCTGCGGCAGATCAGGAAACAGAATCCGAAGATAATCCCGTCTGCCATAGAGAACACGGTCAACGTACACGTCTTGCCCATTCACACGGTAAAAAACCATGTAATTTCCACTGGTGAGAAATCGGTAGTCGCTTTCTATATCTGTCACAGAGGACAGCGGAGCGCCGATTTCTGAAAAATTTTCCAGTTCATCAACAGTGTCCATGATTTTGTTTACGGTGTTTTCAG
>OFFT01000958.1_pt1 | contig 18652 bp, 16 predicted proteins | sample 1521581 | NCBI WGS metagenome assembly OFFT01 (sample SAMEA3504084, study PRJEB24116) | mouse gut metagenome | biome: mouse gut; feature: mouse-associated habitat; material: faeces | place: Denmark | collected 2011
ACTACACAGAATGGCTTCTGAATCGTTTTGCAGAGGGATATGTCCTTTCACGCAATCCGCTTTTTCCAAATAAAGTCGCACGCTATGAACTGATTCCCGACAAAGTAGACTGCGTTGTGTTCTGTTCGAAAAATTATGCGCCTATCTTGCCGCGTTTACATGAAATTACAGACCGTTTCCATACTTATTTCCATTATACGATTACCGCTTATGGGAAAGATATTGAACCCGGCGTGCCTGATATTGATAAAAGTATAGACACGTTAATAAAGCTTTCCGCCCTGGTGGGAAAGCAACGTGTTTCCTGGAGGTATGACCCTGTTTTGCTGACAAAGGATTACACCGTAAAGCGCCACCTGGAAACCTTTGAGCGGATGGCAAGTGCGCTGGCTCCTTACATAGACCGCTGCATTTTCAGCTTTGTAGAAATGTATAAAAAACTGGAAGTCAATATGCCTGAAATTATCCCCTTATCCGGGCAGGATATAGACACACTGGCACAGGGACTTGGCTCTATTGCTGAGAAGTATGGGATTTATATTCAGACCTGCGGAACAAACGGAGATTTTACCCCTTATGGGATTCATGCCTCCGGCTGTACGACGCTTGATATTCTGGGCAAAGCGAACAGCATCATGTTCCGAAATCTGAAGCATAAAGGCATGAGGCAGGGCTGCCATTGTATAGAAAGCCGCGATATCGGCGCCTATGATACCTGTATGAACGGCTGTAAATATTGTTACGCCAACAAAAACCCCCATAAAGCATTTGAAAATTATCAATACCACGACAAGACTTCTCCCCTTCTGCTCGGCGCAGTAAAACCAGACGATACGATAACCCAGGGAGCACAAAAGCCCTTTCAGGCATATGCGGAACAGCTGCGTCTCCAACTATAAAAATGAAGATATCACAAACTCAAGAAGCCGCTCTGAAAATACTCTATCCGGCTCCATGAGCCGAATTTCCCCTTCTGGTTTGCAACACTTCCCAAGTATCTGCGGCGCAATCCCCACATCCGCCTCTGCCAGCATCGGTAAATCAAATGCACTGTCCCCGGCAGCTATCGCCTGTTCCGGCTTTACCTTTTCCCGGAGCCGCTGAAGAGCCGCGCCTTTATTCAGAGATTTCGGGAGCGCATATACTTTTACTCCGTTGCGGAAGACATCCATTCGATTCATATCCAGCTCTTCTTTTAACCTGTCTACAGACTCTTCCGGACACCTGCTTTTGGTAAACAGAAACAGATTCCTGATATTTCTGACCTCAAGGCTTCTGTTTTCATCCCTTTCCAGAATTTCCGCTGCTTTCCACAACTCATCCTGACAGTCTGCCGTCATTTCCACAGACTCCCGATACCAGCCCGCGTCCTCCTGCCCATTTATCAAAAGTACGCCGCCATTACATACCAGCGCATATGACGGCACTCCCACTCCCAAATCAATCCGGCGGTACTGCTCCTCCGTCCGGGTAGTCACAGGCACAAACAAAAGCCGGGACGCCGCATATGTCAGCAGCCCGTATGTCCTTTCCGTAATATACGAAACCTCCCGTCCCTGATAAATTTCTACACACCGTTTCTCCTTACCAATATCATGCTTATAAGAAAATATCAGAGTATTATCCAAATCCGAAAAAAATGCAATCATAAAAATCCTTTCCCAAAGGTGCTGCTATAAAGTGCTGCCGTTTAACTTTCAAATTGCGGTTTGTCTGCTAGTTCATTGCTTTCCCCTGTCGGTTCCGCGACTGTCCGGGGTAAGCAATGAACTCACAAACAAACCGCAATATAGGGCTGGCAGCAACGCTGAACCAGCCCTATTTCATTGTGTAGTATTATTTTTCTCCGCCCACAGCCACTTTCCTTACCATGTCTACCGGAATCATGGTAACTGCCAGCAGGATTACCGCAATCCAGCCCTGGATGCCGAACGGCACGCAGCTGAACATGCTTCCAATCCACCGGAATGGTGCAAACGGAATCAGCGCCGCGTTTACAATCGCAAACTGGACGGCGATGATGATGAAGAACACTTTGAGGAATCCTGTATTCTCATCCAATCCCCTGAATATGCCAAAGCGGTCGTCACGCACATTGAATCCGTTAAACAGCGCGCTTACAATAAACAGGACAAAGTACCCTGTCAGATGCTGCTCTTCGTTTGCAAACAGCCCTGCAAAGAACGGCAGCTTTAAGAAAAGAAAACTGATAATCGTAAGCCATGCGCCCATTGTAAGAATCTGCGCCATCATTTTCTTGTTTACGATGCTTTCGTCTCTTCTTCTCGGCTTCTCATCCATATATTTCTCATCCGCATGAACCGCTGCCACCTGCGCAAGAAACAGATGATGGGATCCCAGCGGCAGAATCTCCTTCACTTTACATTCGATATTCACCGGACTCTCTCCGACTAACGGCGCGCGCACCTGATCCGCAGGCAGGGCAGTCAGCCCCAGCGCCCCGAATTTGTCCACCTCACGGCCGCTTTTCACCCCGCAGAAATCCGTGGCATAGACCAGTTCCTTTGTGGTCAGATTCACCACAAATTCTCCCGTCTCTTTCAAAATCCGGTAGGAATACCGCTCCGGCCGTACGGATATGCCCACCATGGGCGGATTGGTACACACCGTTCCCGCCCAGCCAATGGTGATAATATTATATTTTCCGCTTTTTTCCCTCATACTCACCAGCACGGCAGGCAGGGGATAAAGCATATTTCCCGGCTTCCATGTCTCTTTTGCCATAATCTGTTCCCTCATCTCCCTGCAGCGCCCAGACCGCCTTATCGTTTCTGCCCTGACAGCACAAAGCGTGTTTCACGCTAAAATCATCTTCCTGGAAAAATTTACAGCGAAAGAATATTGGTCAGGCTTAAGATCTGCACCACAACGCCTGCCAGGGCAAAAACCATGGCCAGTGCGGAAAAGGCCACCAGCATTCCCAGTTTTCCCCTGGAATTCTTGATTTCCCTGGCCGCTTCTTCCATGGCATCCTTCTGTTTCCCGCTCTCCTCCACCATCACGGCCTGCACATTGCGATATACTTTCACGCACTCCTTATGTACATTTTCTTCCACTGTGTCCAGTCTCTCAATGACCTGCCCGGAGCCAAGCGCCTCCAGCTGACCGCAGAGCACATCAATTTTCTCTTCCAGCGCCCTGATTCCGGCTTCCGTCTGTCCGGACATGTCGGCCAGGTTTTTGCCTACCGCCGCCACCTGTCCCTGCAGTTCTCCCAGGAGCAGCCTGAATTCCCCCATGTCCTGTCTCAGGGAGCTGACTTCCTTTATATTCTCCGCCACCAGGCTATGGGTCTCATCCCCGTCCTCCCGCATATGTTCCAGCTTCTGAAAACCTTCATCTGTGAGCTTCTTCAGATTTGCCAGGCATTCCGCATACTCGGCAGACTGGCCCCGAAGCTTCCTCAATTCTTCCAGGTCTGCCGTGGTATTTGCCTTGATAATCTCCTGTGCCGTTGCTTTCTGCGCCAGCTTGTCCATAAAAATATCCATTTGTTCTCCTCCTGGCATCCCTGCCACCGGGTAACTTGATTCCCGCGGACAGACAGCCATGTGTAGTATCTGTTACACATTGTAAAAAACAGTATCCTTCCCACTGTCATTCTATCATATTTTACTTATATTGCAATATCCTTCCCGCGCGTTTTTGTGCACAAAGTATATTTTTGCATTTTTATCCATTTGTTTTTTGTGACATTCATCAAGTTTTAACACTGTGTTCATAGTTTGTCCATATTTTATTGTTATACTGATTTTGTCTTCTGAAAGGAGACAAAATCGTTTCTTTCATGCTTAATAGATGGTTTTTTCATAATAGCCCGGATGCCGAAAGGTATCCGGGCACTCCTCATTTTCCGCACCCGGCAGCTTCCCCAGGACATATGCTGCCCTTCCTTTCCAAACTCCCATACACCAGGCTGCTCCACCACATATGAAAGCGGGGAGTTTAGAAGATGCACACAAACCCGCAAGGGAAGAGGATTTGGCGCACAGCAGTCTTGCAAAACCGCAAAGAGAAGCGGTTTTGGCTTCGCGGTGCCGGAATGGCCCAGGGACTTTTACAGTAATGAAATGTTTTATTTTCACGAGGCTGGTTTTGGGTGCCGTAGGGGTGAAAGGGATGGAATGAGTGATATATGATCTTTTTTTCTCAAAATAACAGAGAACGACGTTCTGTAATAATGAACGAGGAGACGATATGGATAATTATTTTCCGGGAGGGGTATGGCCTGTGATGCTGACTCCGTTTACAGAGTCAGGGGCTGTGGATTATCAGGCACTGGAAGCCCTGGTAGAATGGTATATTTCCCAAGAGGCCAGCGGTCTCTTTGCAGTGACACAGTCCAGCGAGATGTTTTTTCTGACGCTGGAGGAAAGGGTGCGTCTTGCGGCATTTGTGAAAGAAAAAGCCAGGGGAAGGGTTCCGGTGATCGCATCGGGACATATTTCGGATTCCCTGGAGGACCAGGCGGAGGAAATCCGCAGAATAGCGGAAACCGGCGTGGACGCGGTGATTCTTGTAACCAACCGGCTGGCAGGGGAGGAAGAGGATGAGGCGGCGTGGATCCGGAATCTGGACAGGCTTCTGGGGATGATTCCGGAGGATATCCGGCTTGGGCTGTATGAATGTCCCTATCCCTATAAGAGGGTGATGACCGCCGGGATGACGGAATGGTGCGCAAAGTCGGGCAGGTTTTATTTTTTGAAAGATACCAGCTGTGACATGGATAATATCCGGATGAAACTGGAAATCTGTAAAGGAAGCAATCTGAAACTTTATAATGCAAATACTGCCACTCTGCTGGAATCCCTGCGGTGCGGCGCCGCCGGATACAGCGGCGTAATGGCAAATATGCAGTGCAGGCTATATGCGAAACTGTGCAGGGAGGCGGGACAGCATCAAATGGACACATTGTCCGAAAACCTGACAATGTGCGCCCTGATCGAGAAACAGTGGTATCCTTCCAATGCCAAGTACTATCTGGGCAAAGAGGGCGTCCCGGTACATACCGGGTGCAGGGTACAGGATGCCGGCAGGCTGACCAGGACATACAAGAATGAAATGAATATGCTCCGGCATATCACCCAAAGGCTGGAAAAGGAATTCATGAAGGAAGAGGTGTCAAATGAAAGCAGCTAAGACAAAGATGGGAAGGAAAAAGTTTCTGAAAAATGTGAAGCAGAGCAGATGGCTTTACCTGATGTTCGCACTGCCCTTCCTGTATTTCATTGTATTTAAATACGGCGCCATGGCATGGCTGGTCATAGCATTTGAGGATTTTAATGCTTTCAAGGGGGTATTTAACAGCAAGTGGGTGGGACTGAAATGGTTTCAGGCCTTCATAAAGGATCCGTATTTCTGGAACATTGTGAAAAATACCATCGTGCTGAACCTGTGGAACATTATCATATGCTTCCCGGCCCCGATTCTGCTGGCCCTGATGATCAATGAGGTGAAAAACAAGGCGTTCAAGAAATTCACCCAGACCGTTTCCTATCTGCCTTACTTTTTGTCTACAGTGGTGGTATGCGGTTTCATTACCAATATTGTGGCAACGGATGGCCTGATCAATCAGGTTCTGAAGGCGCTGGGAATGAATACGGTTACTTTCCTGATGGAACCTGGGTGGTTCCGGCCCATTTATGTCATGTCCGAGCTGTGGCAGGGATGCGGCTGGGGCTCCATTATCTACCTGGCGGCGCTGGCAGGCGTGGACCAGCAGCTGTATGAGGCGGCATCCATAGACGGGGCCAGCAAGTTCCAGCAGCTGATTCATATCAGTCTTCCGGGAATTGCATCGGTTATTTCCATTCAGTTTTTGCTGACCATAGGACGTATTTTATCCATTGGATATGAGAAGATCATCCTTTTGTACAACGGAGCCACCTATGAGACGGCGGATGTGATTTCCACCTATGTATACAGAAGGGGTCTGATTGAAGCCAATTACAGTTACGGCGCGGCGGTGAGTATTTTCCAGTCGGTGATTGCGCTGTTTCTGGTGGTCATGGCAAACCGGGCCGCAAGGAAGATCGGCCAGACAAGTCTGTGGTGAGAATTTCGGCGGCGGGCCGGAAGAAAAACCGTATTTTGCGGAAAGAATCCCGGGAGCAGACATTTATACGGCGATAAAACGGTTCGGCAGATTTCCGTGCCGAAGTGGTATGCCAAACAGGATGGAGGTATGAAAAGTGAAACGAAAACTAAGTGCGGGAGACCGGATTTTTATGATCGTGGTAGTGGCCATACTGGTGCTGGTGTGCCTGTGTGTCATTTATCCCATTTATTATATGCTGATCGTATCCATAAGTGATGGATACGCGGTTACCAGGGGCGAGGTGAATCTGTTTCCCAAGGGAATCAACTTTGCCGCCTATCAGGCGATTCTGTCCAACAAATATGTGCCAAACTCCTACAAGAATACCATCGTATATACGGTATCGGGAACTCTGGTCAATCTGGTCATGACGGGACTGTGCGCCTATCCCCTTTCCAGAAAACATTTTTTCGGCAGACATGTATTCAATGCCATGATTGTGTTTACCATGTTTTTTGACGCAGGCATTATCTCCCAGTACATGGTGGTCAACTCTTTGCACATGAGAAACACCATATGGGCGCTGATTATTCCGGGGGCAATCAATGTCTGGTACATGATGATCATGAGAACCTTCTTCTCGGACATTCCGGAAGACCTCTTTGAATCTGCCAGGCTGGATGGCGCCAATGACCTGACGATTTTCGTCAGGGTAGTGGTTCCCCTTTCCAAGGCAGTGATGGCCACCATGGTTCTGTTCTACGCGGTGGGCCACTGGAACGCATTCCTGACACCCCTGATCTACCTGGATGACAGAAACAAACTGCCCATGCAGCTGATTCTGAGGAACATTGTCATGGGAGCGGACGCTTCCGTCAGCGGTTCCATGTCCATATCTTCGGATGTGGCCACCATGAGTATGAACATCAAATATGCGGTTATATTTATTACCATACTTCCGATTCTGGTAGTATATCCCTTTGTACAGAAATATTTTGTCAAAGGTGTCATGGTTGGATCTGTAAAGGGCTGACACACTGCTCTTTTAGATATGGTACAAATCAACATAATTGTAAAAAAAGGAGACAGATTATGAAGAAGAAAACAGTAGCGCTTTTACTGACCCTGAGCATGGTGCTGTCTGCCGCACTCACCGGATGCGGAGATTCGGGTGATACTGGCAGCAGTGATGCAGGAAATTCCGAAGACTCTTCCCAGGTTTCCCAGGAGAGTTCTTCCGGCGAGGATTCCGGACAGGCCGAAGGCGGCGAAAGTGATGACGGGGGGGCAGAAACCGACAAGGAAGAAATCACCGTCACCATGATGGTCACGGAACCCGTTACCCAGGAGCTGCCTGAGACATTTCCCCTGCTGGATGCCATCAAGGAGAAATTCAACATTAACCTGGAACTGACCATTGTTCCGGGCGCAGACTACGGTACCAAGAAAGCAACCGTGCTGGGAACCGCAAATCTGCCGGATGTGGTCTGCGGCATGACCGTGGATGAGGTAAAGCAGTACGGCACAAGCGGAATGTTCCTGAACCTGGACGAATACAAGAGCTATGCGCCGGATTATTTCGGGCTTGTGGATGGTGAGGACAGGGCCATTGAGACCAACAAGATGAGGGTGAACGGCAACCTGTACTGCTTCGAGAAGCTGGAGAAGTACCGCGTGGCCATCGCTCCCCTGATCGGTATCCGTATGGATCTTCTGGCAGAGCAGAATATCGCAACACCAACCACCTTTGACGAGTATTATGATGCCCTGCTCAAGATCAAGGAAGCACATCCCGAGATGTATGGTTTTTCCACACGTAACGGCACCAATTACCTGATCGGAAACTTTGCCTACAGCATGGGCACCGGCGGATTCCCCACATTCAATACCACAAGGGGTATGTATCTGGAGCCTGCCACGAACACATATGTCTATGGTCCTACGGACGAGAAGTTTACCAGAGTGGTGGAATTCCTGAGAAAAGCATACGCGGATGGCATTCTTCATCCCGATTACGCCAATATGGACAAGGATACTATGTTCGAAAAACTGTCCAACGGCGAACTGATGAGCGTATATGACAACAATTCCTTTATCAGCCGTACTTACAATCCTGCCCTGCAGCAGATCAATCCGGAAGCGTATTTTGACATTCTGGAGCCGCTGAAGGATCAGGATGGAAATATCCGGGCTTACCGCTACAATAAAGACTGGACGGACAATGTGGCCGTGATCAGTTCACGTACCGAGCATCCGGAGCGCATTGTGGAAATGATGAACTGGCTGTACACGGAAGAAGGTTCCCTGCTTTCCAACTTTGGTGTGGAAGGGGAGCATTATGACATGGTGGACGGTGTTCCCACCATTAAGCAGGAACTGATTGACGAGTGTGCAGGCGCGGATGACATCACCAGCGCGGTTCTGGGCAAACTGGGCGCAGGCCTTCTGGGTATGGCATATTATGTGGACGAGACATTCAGCGCACAGGTTTCCGATCCCATCTATATGGAGCAGGCCGACAAGGTTGCCGCATGGACGGAGGCAGGAGAACTGGATTTCCTTCCCAACTGGCTTTCTTTCACGGAAGAAGAGCAGGAGAAGGTGACGGAGATCGAGCAGAACCTGAGCAATATCTTTAACCAGGAGATAGATGCCTTTATCACAGGAAAGAAGTCCATGGATGAGTGGGCAGGCCTGGTGGAAAGTCTTAAGGGCGCGGGAAGCGAAGAACTGGAGAACATTTTCAACGCAGCTTATGACAGAATTAAATAATTGAGAGAATAGCGGCGCTCTTTGGCAAAGGCCGCGGGAAAGGGGGCTGTGCATGGGCAGGAGATGGCTTGTGGCACGGCCTCCTTTTCATCATATGGAAAGAGCACGGCCGAAGGCATCCGGAGGCGTGAAGAGTCATGCTACGGCCCGTACCACAAGAGAAGCGAAACGGGCGGGCACATGGATGATTGCGGTTAAATTGGGAAAGCGTTTTCCCATGAAAGCGGGCGGGGGTTTTAAGGATGAAGAAATATGGTGTGATTTTGGAAAAAGGCGCCACGGACTGGCAGATTTTCCAGCAGGATGAAAAAGGGATGGCGCGGATAGAACTGGAAGGGTATTATATCAGTGCCCATGTGCTGCCCAGGTTCCCCATGACGGTGGAAGAGGATGGGGAGGAACCGGAATCGGTCCGGGTCAGGATTGTCAGGGAGTATGATGGAAGTGTGGTGAAGGACTGGACAAATGCCGGGCGCCCGGAGAAGGGAAGATGGCGGATTGCTTTCAGCGATGTGCCGGCAGGGGGATTGTACCGGATTGAGAGCTGCCTGAAGTATGACCAGTGGGACTGCAGAAAATGTACCCGCGGGGATATGGTGCATCATATCGGGGTGGGGGATATTTTCCTGATCGCAGGCCAGAGCAATGCTGCGGGAAGGTCAAAGGTACCCGTGTCCGACGAACCCTGCGCGGCGGTGCATGTACTGCGGCCGGACGGAGAGTGGGACATGGCCACGCATCCCCTGGGAGAGACCACGGATATGCTTTATGTGGACAATTTTGAAAATCATAACCCGGGGCATTCCCCCTGGATTCATTTTGCCAGAATCCTGCATCAGGAGCTGGGGTATCCCATAGGACTGATTCCGGCTGCCAGCGGCGGCACGCCCCTCTCCTGGTGGGACTGCCGGGAAGAGGGAAACCTGCTGGACTGTGCATGGAAACTGGTACGGCGGGGGGGAGGCAGGTGCTGTGGTCCCAGGGAGAGTCGGACACGGGGCCGGAGGCCTGCACATATGAGAAGCGTCTGGGGGATTTTCTGACACTGGCAAGAAGGGTTTTCGGCAATCCCATGCTGCCTTTTTTGCTGGTGCAGACAAACCGCTGCCTTATGGGGACAGATACGGACCAGGACAGGGGATTTGGCATGGTGCGGCAGGCACAGCTGTCGGTTATGGAACGGATGAAAGGGGTGTGGACGGTTCCCTCCGCAGACTTGCCGGTCAGCGACGCGATGCACAACAGCTCCCTGGCAGATATGGGCATTGGGGGGAGATGTGCGGACTGTGCGCTGGCAGAGATTTACGGAAAGCCCCGGAACTGGAAGGGCCCTTTGCCGGTGAAGGCGCTGGGGGAGGGCAGGCAGGTGAGCATTCTTTTCCAGGGTGTAAACCACTGGCTGGAGCTTTTTGACCTGGAAGCGGAGCGCCTGCCCATAGAGGCGGAGGACGAGGAGGGATTTATTCCCCTGGAAGGCTACAGGACGAAAATGGCAGAGGGAAAATGCTGGCTGGAGCTGGAGCTTGCCAGAAAGCCCAGGGGCGTGACACAGATCCACGGCGCATGGAGGGCCTGGCCCCGGGCAGCGGTTCCCTGCGATGGACAGGGTCTCCCCATGTACTCCTTCTACGGATTGAGAGTGGACAGCGGCGCGGAGAGCGCAGCGGAACTGGAATAAAAAAACAGCAGAAGCGAAAGAGGCGGCCCAGAGAATGAACGGACGCGGAAGCGGCCGGAATTACTCTGCGGGAGAGGCCGCAGAGAGAGCGAATGCGGAACTGGAATAGAGGTACTAAGCGTGATCAGACTGAACAGGTATTATGAAGGGAAAACGAAAGCCCTTGTCTTAAGCTATGATGATGGGCGGATATATGACAGGCGCATGGTGGAGACGCTGGACAAATACGGCATAAAGGCCACTTTTCACCTGAATGCCGGAAATCTGGGCATGGAAGGGCATTTGCGCCCGGAGGAAGTGAACGGTTTATACCGGAATCATGAGATTGCCGCCCATACGTATTCCCATCCCCATATGCTGCAGATTACCGAAGAGCAGCGTCTCATGGAACTGTGGAGGGACAGGGAGCGGCTGGAAGAAATTTCGGGAAACATTGTGGACGGATTTTCCTATCCGTATGGGGAATACGACGAAAAACTGAAACAAATCACAGAGGCATTTGGATTTTCCTATGCCCGGAGTATAGAGAGCCAGTATGACTTTCAGCTTCCGAAGGATTTTTACGCATGGCATCCCACCTGCCATCATCGGGAAAACTGTGTGGAACTGGCAAAAAAGTATCTGGATTACGATTACCGGGAAGGGCTGTCGGTCTTTCTGCTGTGGGGACACGGCCATAATTTTGAGAGGGAAGGCAACTGGGACATTCTGGACCAGTTCTGCAAACTGATGGGGAACCGGGATGACATCTGGTACTGTACCATGGGAGAGTTTGCCCGCTATGTCAGGGGGCTGGGCGCGCTGAAAACATCAGTGCGCGGGACACTGATGTATAATCCCACGGACCAAAGACTGTGGCTGGAGAGGAACGGGAAACTGGTGAGCATCGGCCCGGGGGAGAGAAAAAGGACGGAGGAACTGTTATGAATTATCAGGTAAAGAATCATCAGCATATTTTTGCATCGGAGACCTTGTTCCGGCAATGTCATGCCTCCACGGTCTGCGTGCTTCCGGACAAAAATCTGGGGGCGGCATGGTTTGGCGGGGAACATGAAAAAGCGCCGGATGTGGCCATCTGGTTTTCCAGAAGAGTCGCGGGAGAGTGGAGCGAACCCCGGAAAGTGGCAGACCGGGAGGATGTGCCCTGCTGGAACCCGGTGCTGTTTGCGGATGGGGAGAGACTGCTTTTGTTTTACAAGGTAGGAAAAGAAATTCCCTCCTGGCAGACTTTCGTAAAGGAATCCCGGGACAGCGGATTAACCTGGGGAGAGGAAAGGGAACTGGTGCCGGGAGACCGGGGCGGCAGGGGACCTGTGAAAAATAAGTGCATCCGGCTGCAGGACGGCGGGATACTTGCCCCGGCCTCCACGGAGGAGGGAGGCTGGGAGTGCTTTGCGGACCGTTCCGACGATGGGGGGCAGACCTGGCAGAGAAGCGGGAATGTGCCCCTGGACAGGGAAGCGCTGGCGGGAAGCGGCATGATCCAGCCCACGCTGTGGCAGGACGACCAAAATATGGTACATATGCTGATGCGCAGTTCGGAAGGGGCCATCTATAAAAGCGATTCCGCAGACGGGGGGCGCAGCTGGAGCAGGGCCCAAAAGACTTCCCTGCCCAACAACAACTGCGGCATTGACCTGGCCAGGCTTGGGGACGGGAGGCTGGTGCTGGTGTACAATCCGGTGTCCGGAAACTGGGCGGCGCGTTCCCCCATTGCCATAACGGTTTCGGAAGATAACGGGGAGACCTGGAGCAATCCGGAGATTCTGGACTATGTGCCCTGCAGGGCCAATCGGGAGAAGGCCGAATTTTCTTATCCTGCCATAGTGGCATGTGGCAGTGATGCCTATATAACATACACATGGAAACGTAAAACCATAGCCTTCTGGCAGCTGCATTTTCCGGAAAAGAAAAAACCCCGGGGACTGGCAGAGGGATTGTGGCCCGTGATGCTGACACCTTTTACGGAGCAGAACCAGGTGGACTATGAGGCCTTAAAGGAATTGACCGGGTGGTATCTTGCAGGAGGGGCGGCAGGGCTGTTTGCCGTATGTCTTTCCAGCGAGATGGAACTGCTGACGGAAGAGGAGAGGCTGAAAATTGCCGCCTGCGTGAAAGGGGCGGCGGGAGATGCCCCGGTGGCGGCAACGGCCTATACATTTGCGGAAGATGGGGAGACCGTGCTGTCCGCGGAGGAACAGACGGAGGCCGTCCGCAGAATGGCAGGAACAGGCGCGGATATCGTGGTGCTTCTCACAAATGGCCTGGCCGCAAGGGATGCGGACGAGGAGTGCTTAAAGACTGTCATCAGGGGGATTCTGGAACAGTCGCCGGAAGTTTCCTTTGGGCTGTACGAGTGCCCCAGGCCCTACAAAAGGATGTTTTCCCCGGAACTGGTAAAATGGTGCGCGGAGACAGGAAGATTTGTATTTTACAAGGAGACCTCCCAGAGTGAAGAGCAGCTGCGGAAAAAACTGGAGGCCGTTTCCGGCAGCGGACTGAAATTATTCAACGCGGATTCCTCTCTGGTGCATGCATTTCTGAAAATGGGCGGACATGGCTACTGCGGTGTGATGCTGAACTATCATCCGGAGCTGTACGCCTGGATGATGAATAACTGGAAGGAAGACAGACAGACTGCGGAGGCAGTGCAGCAGCTGATGACCATGACGGCGCAGATAGAAGCACAGTGTTACCCAAGAAGCGCAAAATATGCGCTGGGAAGAAAAGGCTTGTCCATAAAACCCTGCAGCAGGCGTGAAAATGCAGGCCGGTGGAATGCCTCCTGCAGCAGGGCAGTGGAAGACATGGAAAAATTTATCTGGAACTTTTGCCAGGAACTGCGCAGGACATTCCCTGCCATATGAAATCCGGCCCGGAACGTGTCTGGTAATTGCTTTCTTCAGACACGTTCCGGGGGAATCGGGCAGGAAAGAATTATCTTCTCCTGCCTGCTTTTTTATTCCGCGGAATGTCTGATTTTTCTGGCCAGATACAGCACCGGCGTATCCGGCAGGGAGGTGAAGATATATATCACATAGCTGGAGGCAAAGATGGACAGAAGGGTACTAAAGTCATAGGTGCCGTAAAATGCGAACAGCGTGAAGAGGAATCCACCATTTATGGTAAAGCAGGATGTTTTCCAACTGCCCAGATGATTATAGCATTCCGGAACGATTTGTCAGGCGGGGCCTCCGGTCCGGGATGAAAATCAGCGACAGTCTGTCATCAGCAAATTTCTGGCAGAACAGGAAAAACAGTTGTAATTATTGGAAGAATTTAATATAATGTGAGAGAATCTATGGCGCCGGAAACAAAATACGGCTGGCAGCAGGCGGGAGAGGAACCTGGGGGAACCGGAAAACAGATATGGAAATGATCAAAACAAAAGATTTGGTTTATGAATACATCAGGCGGGATGAAGAGGGCAATGTGGAAGGTCTGACCACGGCGGTGGACAGGGTAAACCTTGACGTTGCCCCGGGGGAATTTATTGCCATTCTGGGGCATAACGGTTCGGGAAAATCAACGCTTGCCAAGCACATTAATGCCATTTTATATCCCACGGAAGGGGTTGTCCTGGTAGATGGAATGGATACTTCCCAGGAAGCATATCTGTGGGAAATCCGCCAGAGGGCGGGAATGGTATTTCAGAATCCGGACAATCAGATCATCGGCCAGGTGGTGGAGGAAGATGTGGGGTTCGGTCCCGAAAATATGGGAATTCCCACAAAGGAAATCTGGGAGCGGGTGGAAGAAAGCCTGAAGGCAGTGGGCATGTACGAATACCGCAAGCACTCCCCCAACAAGCTTTCCGGCGGGCAGAAACAGCGTGTCTCCATAGCCGGCGTCCTTGCCATGCATCCCAAGTGCATTGTGCTGGACGAGCCTACGGCCATGCTGGACCCGAAGGGACGGAAGGAAGTCATCCGGGCTGTCCGTGCCCTGAACCAGGTGGAGGAGATTACCATTGTATTGATCACGCATTATATGGAAGAAATTGTGCACGCCGACAGAGTGTTTGTCATGGACCAGGGCAGGATTGCAATGGCGGGGACGCCCCGGGAAATTTTTTCCAGGGTGGAAAGGCTGAAGGAACTGCGCCTGGATGTGCCCCAGGTGACACTGCTTTCCCATGAACTGCAGAAAAAAGGACTGGCCCTGCCGGACGGGATACTGACCCAGAAAGAACTGGCGGATGAGCTGGACAGGATACTGGCCGGAAATTGACAGGGCGCAGGCAGCGCCTGGGGTGGGAGAGAGAAAGAATGGCAATTATTTTTGATCATGTGAACCATATATACGGGGAGGACACCCCCATGGCGGTAAAGGCGCTGGATGATATCTGTCTCCAGATTCCGGATGGACAGTTTGTGGGCATCATAGGACATACCGGCTCGGGAAAGTCCACTCTGGTCCAGCATATGAACGGCCTGCTGAAAGCCACTTCGGGCCATATTTACTTTAACGGAGAGGACATTTACGATAAGGATTTCAGCCTGAAAAAACTTCGCAGCAAGGTGGGGCTGGTGTTTCAGTATCCGGAGCATCAGCTCTTTGAGATAGATGTGTTCAGTGATGTGTGCTTCGGGCCTAAGAACCTGGGGCTTGAAAAAAAGGAGGCCGAACTGCGCGCCTTCGATGCCCTGCGGAAAGTAGGTCTGCCCATGGAACTGTATTATCAGTCGCCCTTTGAGATATCCGGTGGACAAAAGCGCCGGGCGGCCATTGCGGGAGTGCTGGCCATGGAACCGGAAGTGCTGGTGCTGGACGAACCCACGGCAGGGCTGGACCCCAAAGGCAGGGACGAGATACTGGACCAGATCAGGCGGCTGCGGGAAGAGACCGGCATGACGGTGCTGCTGGTATCCCACAGCATGGAAGACGTGGCAGAGTATGTGGACCGGATCATAGTGATGAACCATGGAAGGATTTTATATGATGGGGAACCCCGGGAGGTATTTTCCCATTATAAGGAACTGGAAGAGATCGGGCTTGCCGCACCCCAGGTCACATATGTGCTGCATGAACTGGAGGGCAGGGGACTGGATGTGGATGTGAATGCGACCACCATCGAGGAAGCGGCGGAAACCATATGGGCGGCAGTGAAGCGCGGGAAGAAGTCAGGGATGTCCCCGGGGCGGGATAAGACATCATCCGGGAAATTCTAAGGCTGCAGGGAACCGAGAGTACAAGGCTGAGGTTGGGAAGAATATGTTAAGAGATATTACTTTGGGACAATACTATCAGACGGAATCCGTGATACACAGGATGGATCCGCGGGTAAAGCTGGGGGGAACCCTGCTTTTTATTGTTTCCCTGTTTGTGTTTGGGGGATATCTGGGATATGTGGCGGCGGCGCTGTTTCTGGGCATTGTCATCCGGCTTTCCCATGTGCCATTCCGTTTTATGGTAAAAGGCATGAAGTCCATTCTGTTCCTGCTGCTGCTCACGGTGGTGTTCAATCTGTTTCTCACACCCGGGACGGTGCTTGTCTCTTTCTGGAAGCTGAATATTACGCTGGAAGGGCTGCGGCTGGCGGTTACCATGGCGGTGCGGCTGGCCCTGCTGATTATCGGTTCTTCTGTGATGACGCTGACGACAACACCCAATCATCTCACGGATGGCATGGAAAAAATGATGAAGCCGTTAAAGCTGTTTCATGTGCCCGTGCATGATGTGGCGATGATCATGTCCATCGCCCTGCGGTTTATTCCTATATTATTGGAAGAAACAGATAAAATCATGAAGGCGCAGATGGCCAGAGGGGCAGACTTTGAAAGCGGAAGCATTGTAAAAAGGGCGAAAGCGATGGTGCCGCTTCTGGTGCCCTTGTTTGTGTCCGCGTTCCGCAGGGCAAATGACCTGGCCATGGCCATGGAGGCAAGATGTTACCGGGGCGGGGACGGCAGGACAAAGATGAAGCCCCTGGTGTATCAGAGAAGGGACAAGGTAGGGTATCTGTGTATCGCGCTCTATCTGACAGCGGGATTTGTGCTGGGAAGACTGGTATAAAAGCGCGGGAACCCGGAACCGATACGAAAAACAAATCCCCATGCGCGGAGGGCTTTTGCCCGGATATCCGGGAAAACCGGAATGAAAACCGGACCGGCATGGGGAATCAGGATGAAGAAAGGTATATTTATATAGATGGAAAAGAAACGCATACGGCTGACGGTTGCCTATGATGGGACCAACTATCATGGCTGGCAGCTGCAGGATAACGGTAATACCATTGAGGCTGAACTGAATAAGGGTCTGTCGGAACTGCTGGGGGAGGAAATCAGGGTCATCGGTGCCAGCCGTACCGACTCAAAAGTGCATGCGCTGGGAAATGTGGCGGTATTCGATACGGTGAGCCGCATGCCGGCCGGAAAAATTTCCTATGCACTGAACCAGAGACTGCCGGAGGACATACGGATTCAGAAGTCCCAGGAGGTGCCTGCAGACTGGCACCCCCGCCGCTGTGAGAGCCGGAAGACCTATGAATACCGGATTTACAGGGCAGAATTTCCCATGCCGGTGAAGCGGCTGTATTCCTATTTTGTCTACCAGCCCCTCGATGTGGGCCGGATGCGGGAGGCGGCGGCCTATCTGGAAGGAGAGCATGATTTCAAGAGTTTCTGCCAGACCGGCGCGCAGGTGGAAAGCACGGTGCGCACCATTCATTCCCTCTGGGTGGAAGAGCAGGAATCCGATCTGATAATCCGTGTATGCGGAAACGGATTTTTGTACAATATGGTGAGGATTATCGTGGGAACCCTGATAGAAGTGGGTCAGGGCAGGCGGGAGCCGGAATCCATGCAGGAGATTCTGGGAGCGCTGGACCGGGCCGCCGCCGGCCCCACCGCACCGGCACACGGACTGACTCTGGTGAAATATGAATTTATGTCCTGAAAATGCAGGCGGGGCCTTTGGAACGCAAAAACGGCCGGTTTCCTGCCCCGTGCCTGTCATTGGAAAATTCTCATATTAAGGAAAAAAGTGATTGACATATGGGAAAGCGTATAGTAGAATATACGAGTGTGAAAAAGTTTTGAAATGCTGCGCCAAAGCCCCGGCAAAGCATTTGAAATACAGAAAATGTCACGGGAAAGTCATAGGATGCAGCCGGACATCTGCGGATGATGATGGAAACGGGACGAAGAAGAGTCTGCTGAAACTGACTCAAGGAAAATGCATACGGAGGGAACGTAATGAATACATTTATGGCTAGTCCAGCTACCATCGATAGGAAATGGTATGTAGTAGACGCTGCAGGTATGACTTTAGGCCGCCTTGCCTCAGAGGTTGCAAAGGTTTTAAGGGGTAAGAACAAGCCTATTTTTACACCCCATATGGATACGGGTGACTATGTGATCATTGTCAACGCGGAGAAGATCAAAGTGACCGGCAAGAAAATGGATCAGAAGATTTATTATCATCATTCCGGCTATGTCGGCGGCCTGAAGGAGACAACCCTGAAAGAGAAGCTTGCCAAGAAGCCCGAGCAGGTGATTGAACTGGCAGTCAAGGGTATGCTTCCCAAGGGACCTTTAGGAAGACAGATGTACAAGAAGCTTTTTGTATACGCAGGACCTGAGCACAAGCATGCGGCTCAGAAACCTGAGGCACTGACATTCTAAGGGATAGGAGGATAAAGATAAATCATGGCGAAGACAGAGAGATATTATGGCACAGGCAGAAGAAAGAAATCTGTTGCAAGAGTATATTTGATGCCCGGCAAGGGTGATGTTGTCATCAACAAGAGAAGCATGGACGACTATTTCGGACTGGAGACGCTGAAGGTTATCGTGCGTCAGCCGTTTGTTGCCACCGGGACATCGGAGAAATTTGATGTGCTGGTAAATGTGCATGGCGGCGGCTACACAGGACAGGCAGGTGCCATCAGACACGGAATTTCACGCGCCCTGCTTCAGGTGGATTCCGAGTACAGACCGCTCCTGAAAAAGGAAGGATTCCTGACAAGAGACCCTCGTATGAAGGAGAGGAAGAAATACGGCCTCAAGGCGGCTCGTCGTGCGCCTCAGTTCTCCAAGAGATAATCGGCTGTGTTTTTTTAATCGAAATGGCTCAAAACCCGGAAAGTCATATTTTCCGGGTTTTTCTTTTGCGCAGGGGCGCGTAAGGAAATTAGCAGCGAA